>Ga0307509_10006705_pt1 | contig 15361 bp, 17 predicted proteins | sample 10_EM_MG_FD_202245 | JGI IMG/M metagenome (GOLD analysis project Ga0307509, IMG submission 202245) | Populus trichocarpa ectomycorrhiza microbial communities from riparian zone in the Pacific Northwest, United States - 10_EM | ecosystem: Host-associated > Plants > Roots > Unclassified | place...
GACGCCACCTCTCCGCCTTCTACCCACTAGCAACCAATCTTTTTTTTTTTTACTGTTTCACACACATACCCATCCACGCTCTCTCACTTGCATTTCTTCTGGTTTGACGCACAGTTTTGGAACCCCCCCCGGATAACGCAATTCATGAACAATCATTTCATGCATTAAGTCATTTGATTTCATTAACGCTCACGCTTAAACAGCTAGTCGTCGAGGCAGGTATTGCCATCCTGCTCTCTCTCTCTCTCTCTCTTTTTTCTGCGCGATGTTAACCTACCGTTTTAATCCTGTGACATACCTTGGCATTCCTATCCTTCCTCTCCTTTCCCCCCAACCCCCTTCCTCTCTTTTGGTCTCGAGCTTTTTCCTAGCTGTTGTGCTTTTCATTCTTTTTGGATTCTTCTCTTTCTTCCAGGTCTCGGTCTCGAACCTTCCACAACTCTTTCTGTCGTTTCTTCAGACTTTATCGATATCCATTGAACCCTCTCTTTTCTCTCTCTTTTTTTGTTTTGTTTTCTCTGGTGACTCGCTTGCTCGCTCGCTCGTTCGTGTACTTTTACCTTTTATATATATATATGAACCCTATCTACTAGTATCCCTACTCCCTTTACCTACTGGGGGCAATAAATGTGAATTTATCAGGCTGTGTTGATCGTTGAATTGAATGATTTCCAGTATAAGTATATAAGTGTATGGTACTTGCGATTTACGAATGTTGGGTGCACTGGAGCGCTGGAGCGGGCAGACCTGGCGGGTGGTGAGGTCTGCGCGGTGGAATCGCGTCGAGCGAGGCCGTACGGTATGGCGTCGTAGGCACTTAAGGATATGATCTGTTCCATCAGCAAAAAGGGAGGTCGCTTGTATGTAATTGTGGACATTATATATATGTCACAGTTATGATATTTTGATTACAACCAAATATATTTGAATATAACTGAATGTAAACATAGTTATCGTAATTGTGACTTGTATATAATGTCTACAATTGAATACAAGCGACCTCCCTTTTTGCTGATGTCTGTACAGACGCGACGCAGGAACGTGCACAGCCACTAGCCACTAATGGTATCTACATACGTATCTAATCTAATCTATGGCTACAGCGTGCTCAAGGTGCCTTCCTTTCCCCTAAGTACATAATTGAAATTAGTTGGCCCCTAGTATTCATGTCAGCTGGTGTAATAATTATACATACCTAACTTATCCTTGGATGTCTTTGGGATGTCGGTCTTCAAGTTGTGGTTGTAATATGTATAGGGTCGTATGCAACGTGTGTTGGTACTGCGATGTGGGTTGCGTTGAGCGCAATTTGAGCGCCGTCAACATTCAACGGCCACTTGAGAGTCAATGCGTATCTGATGACGCGATGCTTTTTTTAACCGCAATACCCCTCGACATTGACCGGTTAGCAATTACCACCCATGAGGAGTCCCGGTACACGTCCGCCGTGTTGCGGATCTGCAGAAATTGAAGGGGTGTTGGTTTACGCTTTATAAAATTTACTTGGTTTTGAAATATATTTTTCAACATTGCAATCGTCATTTCATATCATAACTTGTAGAATTTTCAGGTTCGTTATTTCGGGAAACGACTCACGGTTTGATCATCGTCAGAGTCGGAGTCAAAGTCAGGAGGTCATGATCACGACGCGAGGATTACTTACTTACCGCTATGCCTTCCCCGAAAACACTTTTGGTGACGGTCGGTCCTCACTAGTCTCTCATAGCCAGACTTCGACGTGACGCTGATGATAAATCGATCATCCAGACCCGCGCGAGCCTTACATGCTTAAGGTTTGCTTTCCGTGATTTCAACGATCAACATTAGATAGCCGTTGATAGGACCGGATAAAGGACGACCCGTTTATCGAATGAAACTTGCGGGAAATCCATGGAGCGCTACTTTGCTAGTAATTCCCATGATTTGGTGAGAACCTATCTTTCCATGTTTATAAACCTCGGTGCCGAGTCTTAAACTTGGTTGGTGTATAGTTTCTCTTCAAATAGCAACTAAGATTTCATCAAAAGCTTGTACTGCCGAAGCAACCCGAGGGTGAGCGGAGTCCCTCCCCCTTTGTGCCATAGCGTCCAGACTCTGATGTCGCAGAGACTGAATGGGTGAGAATTGTCGATACCAGCCAGAAGAATGCAGATGGTAAAGCACCTCGAGAGCTTCTGATTGAGATTCTGGACAAGTTCCCGAGCTATTATTTGCTATCCGAGGAGAGCGCTGCAACGGCAAGCCACGATATTGAAGCAAGCCTTCAGCCCTGTGGCATGATCATTCCGCGAGTTGGGAACCAGATGCACACAGTGGCCGCCGGCTGATCACATCCAATAATTAGGTTTGTACAGGAGATCGTAGAATGAATCTTCATAGAATATTGATCGAAGACCAATGGCCGCTGTATCATGAAATATTCAAACAGAATTTCCAACCAAGATGCGTTGGAAATAACGATAAAGGCCATCTGATCCGAAACGATGACCCGTTGGACAAGATCTGCGGGATACTTCTCTAATCCGACTATAACAGACTTGTAATCGACCTTGTCGGAAAATATGAGCACAGTGCGTCGCTGCGATTGAAAAGCCTCCTCCTGACGTCCTCGGTTCGCATGATGAGCCCCGGAACATCTGGGGCTCCCCGACTTGTAGAGGTCAAGTGGCCTCGATGGTTATGGCATCGTTTCTCCGTGGCCGTTCCATGTTCCTTTTCTTTGTCGAGACAATAGAGCTCCACCGATAACTTACCCTAAGCTGGTTGAGATTGCCCAGTTCGTCGCGCCATTCAGGGTTTTTTCAGTATCTTGGTGGTTATATCCAGCATCTGAGTTACGACTGGAAGGCTTTCCTCGTTGAAACTGTCGAGCAGCGATGGTGCCACGAGAAGATATACAAGAAGCAACACACTCCAGACGGGAGATGCGACACAACGTGCTTCGGCAGATGGAGTTTTAATTTCCCTAACCCCACTCAAGAGCGCGCTACTGCGCGAAAAAAAGACATATCCCCCTAACCTTAACCGAAGCCCTAGCCCAAACTCCTAACGCTAACATAACGCTAACCTGGCCCTAATCTAGCAGAATCCAAACCTAGAGGCACCTAACCGGCAGCCTCGGTGGCAAGCTCCGGCATGCAATTTGATGGGACATCAGACACATCTTCGTGATGCCTGTCTGTCAACTCTTGTGTACCCCAGCGCCGCCCTTTGCGACAACCCGCAGGACTACGAATGTCAGGGATCAAGTCGCGTACCGGTTTTGAGCCGGCATGGGCTGTAACTGCAATACTTATATCTTCAAGTACAACGCCCAGCGCTTGAATCATGCGCTTCATTCGCTGGTTCTTTGGACTTCCTGACCCCACACTGGACTCAGATATCGCACACCACGGCAGTCCAATACGACAGGCACTGAGACGTCGGCGGTCACCTTTTTGGAGAGTTGTGGATAACACTCGGGCTAACTGTTCCATTTATTTGCGTGCTCTGCAGATGGGCTGGGCATACTTATGGCATTGTAGGTATACGATACCATCCCTCTATACAACACCTTGACCTCGCTTGATAGGCACCGTTGGCCGCTGGATATATGTGAAGTGGGCCCAGGGTTGTGGAGAAGCTGCGACAATGCGGTTCGTTGCATCACGCACGACAATCCCTATGCCACGAGTATGGATGAGCTTTCCGCATCCATTCCATCGCGGCGCCGAGGTCATCCTCATGGACAGGCTTACCGGAGTCTCTCTAAAACATGCCTGGCACCAATTGTCAGACGAGAAGAAGGCCAGCATCGCTGAACAACTGGAGAGATATATATCTCAGCTTCGCGCGTTGCCTCCACCAAGTGGACCGAAGTATTTGCTCTGTGACGGGAGGTCGTATACGCTGCTTCCGCCTCCATTCAGATGCCACCACCGGGCCCTTCCGTGACGAGGCGCACATGAACCTCCAACTCCGACATTTGCAACCTCTCGACGACCCACGAATTCCAGAGATTGTACGTAAAGTACATTCCACCCAGCACCCATTAGTCTTCACGCACAACGACTTCTTTCCACGAAATATCATGATCGATGAGGAGAATGCGAAGGTAGTCGCAGTTCTTGACTGGGAGTCAGCAGGTTGGTTTCCATCTCACTGGGAATACTGTAAGTGTATCAATTGGGGTGCCTGGAAAGTGGAAGAAGAGTGGAGGGCCAAATACCTACCGCGCATCGTACCAGTCTACGAAGAAGAGGCGGAAGCGGATAGAGCCTTGATGTACGACTGCGACTTGAGCACGTATTCAAGTTTAAACCCTTGGGTAGATGCTTGAGAAATGACTCTTACTCTAAAAATTCTCATTGTATTCTGGAACTACAGTGCAGGTGGCTGAAGGGCAGTTTTTGTATTGGGTTGTCGAGTCCAGTGTAGGATCGGGACGTCCAAAGAACAAACGAAGGACGCGCACAAGGTATTTATATTAACGCTAGTGTTCGTTGCATTGAGGAGTATAGATTTTGTATATAAAACCAAAGGTTTTGGTGAGAAATTGGGGGAGAGCGAGTGTCGGCTTCTGGGGTGGTCATAGAACTATGCTTCAGTCTCATTTTGAATTTCAAGTACCCCATGAAAATTTGAACATCCGGGGGGCCTTGAACAGATTTTCACGATTCAATCATCATTGATCAAGAATTCTCATCGACATAGTTGACGAGAAACAAGCCAAGGTGTTGTACGGACACCGCCAAAAGAGGCTCCTAGAGCGCTTTTTTTGGTAAATGAGGATTGCACTTGTGTAGCATTTCGAAAACAAAAAAGAACTTTGGACTTCAACTTTCACGAGGAATTGTCGGACCGCGTTACGTAGACCACATGATCACCTTTTAAAGTCACGTTGGCTTGATGAGTATCAGTGACGCGACAATACGCGTCATTAATATTAATATTAGATCAGGGCTGGAATTTTAGAGTGTCAGGGAAAATGACGTGCGGGCGCTTGCAGATGAGCGATAAATGCTACATTCGTATGTTTGTCATCATTGTCATGGAGCTCCCTTCACCTTCCACCTGTCAGTTGATCATTGAACATTCCCTTTGCGCAGGCGGGTTGGGCGATTATATTTTTCGGTACTGCATTACGATTCCGTTGCCGGTCCGGCAGCGGACTACTGAGCATACGAGCTTTTAAGTTCATCCTCATATGGCGAGGGAGGTTACAGATAACTGCCAGGCCTTCGGCTCCGCTGCTTCCAAATTTGAGATATGCTCCCATTCTTGATTTTCACTGATGTTAGCATATACCAATGAAGGTTACTTGTACCATGAGGCTCAAGACCGGGAATGGTATTAGGGGTGTCAAAGGTATTGCACATACACATTGCGAATGCAGGTTCAGATATCGATGTCCAGTTCTCTCGTCACGATAAATCGGGGAAACCCTAATCAACTCCCAGGATGCTCGAAGCCTCTGTGTGATTGAGAATACAACTATCGCCACGACATCTAGGCCATCTCCGAGTCGATGGTCGTCAGATGATTTTCTCGAAGGGGAATTTTCCACGGCTCGAGCAACCTTGATAGGAAACGTGCCGCAAATCTCCGCGAACGTGGAGGTTATGTGGGGTTGAATGACCTTGATTCAGGACATCGGGGAGCATCGACCTTGTTTCCCCACAGTTATTTATAATATCTGATTTTACAGGATGCGCCATCGCCATTGTGTCGGTTTATTGCAGGGATTTGGTCAAAGATGGGAAAGTGCGAAATCATGGTTATCAAACTTGGTGACTCAGCGACGAATATGACTTCGTATACATTCTGTGGCTTGGTAAATTTATATACAATAAACGTTCGTCAGGGTTCAAGACTCCGGTTTGGCATTTCGTTGCACACGAACCTTAACACTCTGCCCAATTTAAGTACGAGTACGAGAGTTTTTTTTGGAGGGTACCCAAGTCGCCGTTTCGTCGGCACGTTTACCACTGGTAACAGTACAGAGTATATTCCGGTGTACCGGGAATCGTTTCGACAAGAGAGCTTGAAGAAGATACTCTGCTGGTTGGAGTTGAAGTATTCTGTACCCACTCAACTGCAACATTTTCGTTGATTGGGACGTTGGTTTCTCTTGCTATCAAATATTCTCTGCCATAGAAATTCCAATATTTTGAGCATGTTGAAGTTGGTCGTACGGTTCCTATCAACCTCGCGCAAAAAATGTGGCTGTGAGAATTGAAGGGGTTCACGAAGGCTGGTAATTCTAATCAAATAGTCGAAAGGGGTTTCAGGATCTATTCTCGACTTGTTTGAGACCTCCACAATGTGTATCCGTTTACAGCTTTAGAATGAATAGCGCTGATGCAATAAGACCCAAGATAGGACCCTGAAGCCATTAAAAGAATATGATCATGTGTTGAGGAAATTGCCTTTTTAGGGTGGCGTGTAGATCTTGATCACGGAGATTCCATGCGTCAGCGTTCTGGCTCTCGTCTGAGGATTTGGAAGCTAGAGTCCTGGCATGGGAACAGGGAAGGATTCTAGGCCCCAGTAAACCTGGGAGTCAATGACTAAAATATCATCAAGAATCGCGGGAGATGCTCACAGTTGCTCCAAGAAGGTGGAGAAAAAGTGGTGCTCTAGCGGGATCTGTACTCGAGATACTTGTACTTGCCTGTTCCTATTACACCAGAACGGGTTATGAATACCAAATATAAGGGTCTGAGTGCAGGGCTGGAAGATTTTTGAGACGGAGACTACCACGTGACCTGATTAGATGTTCGGCATATAAAGTCTGAAGACTCCATTGCTCGGTCCTTCCTTCCTTTCCCTCATCCAACCATCTGCATTCTTTCTTCTAATACACGCTTTTTAACGCTCAATGGCCACAAATGATAAAAACAACACGAATGACTTGAAACAAACCAGTCCTATCTCCATCCCCATGAACGCTCGGGGTAGAGCAAGGTCTATGTCCCTTTCATCATCGTCCTCGGATTCAGCGAGCTCTGCTTCGGAGCCCCTTACACCAGCGGGTTCAGCACCTCCGAGCCGTCTCTCCATTCCTTCGTCTACATCACCCATTCTATCTTATTTCCTGGCGCAGTCCCCAACCAAGACCCCTGCCACCGCTTCGTTCCCGTACAAGCGTAAATTTGGCGCAACCCCAGTCCTTGAAGGTATTTATTTGCAAGTAATATACGAGTGGATAAATTGACCAAAATTCATCCATTTTAGCAGAAGAGCCAGAGGCTGAGATTCCAGTTGCTGCTCACGCACGACGTGCAAGCGCCACCGTCGCTAGTCGCTTCTCTCAGAATGCGCCGTCTGCATTCCCAGACCCAAAGAACGATCGTGGAACTAATCTTCTGCGAAGGCTCTCTCTTAGCAGCTCTGCCTTCGTAAAGGTGAGTAATATATAATTTTGTCTCACATTTGAATGCATGTGTTCACCTCCAAAATCCACCCTGCCCAGCCGACGTTGGACGTGGGTGGTCGTCCACCACCACCTCCAAATACGGCTGTTAGCCCTACGGACAAGACGATACCATTCAAGAACAAACCTCGCCGGTCCGCTACTATCAGTGATAATGCAAAGCCACGCAGGGCACCCTCTCCCATGGGAGAAAGGATTCTCAAGGGCCACTTCGACGGATTCAACTAATTCCGCATTGCATACATTATGCTTTCCCAACTCTTTTGGTATTCCACACACACTCTTTTCACAGCCCCAAAGGACTTTCGCGTTCCCTACACATATTCGCAGCTTGATACCCCCAACCGCTTCGTAAACTGTACTCCCGGTAAACTATCCTTGGGATAGACGTTCTGAACGTATATCCCTGCATGTCCCAAACTGTGTGATTCGTCTAGTATTCGCATGGCCCTTCTTCGTCTGCGTGTTCCCTCAATCGCCGCATCGCTGGCTTCTGAGTGGCATGGGTTCCTTGCTGCTCTCCCGTTCAATATGCTTCTTAAGAAGTATCATCCCTCTCCTTGTTCCCATCATCACCGCCCTCAGTCTTACTTTCGTCAGCAGCTTTTGTTCAAAGTACTCTATGTGAGTCCTTCAGTCGTTTTACCATCGTCATATCCTAATTTCGTATCTCCCGATTGCTAGCTGGAGACTCAGCTTGGTATGTTGTGTAAACGAGCTGTTTCTTCATCTCTTAATTATTATGTTGCCATTGTTTTCCTTTCGTGTGTATGTATGATAGTCGATTTTCGATCTCTTCTCGCGTCCTTGGCTTTCGTGTGCACAGGTGTACGTTGTACTTGTAGCTTCAAATGAAAATGATTTTACATAAATACTGTACAAATACATCAATTTACTCTATCTAAGTATATTTCTTCGACTTGGGTTCTTTGACACGAGTCGAAGCCCACGTCGGAGCATCTGAAAAACAGAAACCCGAAGACCGGTTTTCGAATCCTCATTTTTTCCCAATCACGGGCATCGGTCTTTTTGAAAAGATGATCTTCTTCTTGACGATCCCCGCGATAACCCAGCCCGTGCTAGATCCTGTTTGCAGCGCGTTATCTTCTGCTTCGAGTTGATCTGGACCTGCTGCTGAGTCGACGACCATCGCATTTTCTTCATAAATATCGTCCATATCGTTATCTCGACTTGGTATAGTAGTGGCGGCGGCGGTGGCGGCGCTCCGTGTGGGCCCGGTTCGAAGGAGGATAGCGTATGGTTTTGGGAGAGAAGCGATCTTGCCCTCGAGGAGGTGGTGTCCGATCAACAAAGTTGGTTTGGTCTAAGGAACCAACAAAAAAGAAAAGATGTTATGTAAGTGAATGCCGAAATGATACGATTTGAGAAAATTTGGGAAAACAAAAAATATCGACTGAGGAAGTTACTCTGGGGACATGGAACGAGATAGAACGCTGGAGAAGAAACGCGTATCGTGCGATATGATTCAAATAAATATGGGTGTTACTCACAGTCGCCTCATCGATCTTGAGTGTACCGACTAATCTCCCATTCCGCTCGCTTGGGTCGTTCAGATCGACCTCGAGTGAGCCTTGCAGTTCAACTAGGACGATCTCATCATGCGAAATCTTCGCCAGTCCAGGTGGGAGCTTGAGGTTGGACGAGGGTGATGAGATAGTGATGGGGATCCGCATTGGGGTATGTAGGAACTCGTGCTTAGGAATACTGAAGGCTCAAGATAGTGCTCGGATTAAAAGAAGATTGATGAGACGTTATGAGATAGAGGGGGGAGGTGGTGATATATAAGAAATGCTATGGCTTCATGAGAGTCAAATGAAAATGATGAACGCGACACGACGCGTTGTTGTCGTCTGGTTGTCTCTTGCTTGGCATACGAGGGGAAACCAAATTAGCCAAGCCTACTTATCTACATGCAAAAAAAGGGGAAAGGATATTAAATTGCAAAATGGATTGCGGACAATATGTTAACATCAGCCTCCTCGGACTAATAAAGCCATAAAAATTAAACCTCTGGAAAATCCCCAAATTCCCAGCTGAAGCACTCCTGAAAGAAAACACAAGTTAGACTTCAGAGAGAGAGAAAACGGGAAATGAACGGAGATGATACGAACCACACAGTCGACGTCGGCTTTTGCCTCAGGAACCTCTCGTCCCACCTCCACGCTGGGTGCCCATGGGTCCGAGAGCAACCTTTCGATCACATTGACAATTCCGTGGGTCCGGATGTCTACAGTCCACGATGCGTTCGAAACGGTGTCATAAATAATCGATTTTCCAAGATGACATCTGCAATGATCGTCCAAGAGTTAGATATATCATCCACTCAGGAACAGCAGGCAAGAAACTGACGCTGTCTCCATCGCGTATCCACCCAGTGCACAAGAAGAAAGAATGCCATTGCATGTACCCATCGCGATGGGGTCTGCTGTGTGATAGATATGTGTGACATGGTGGGTAGAGGGCTAAAAAGGTGATTATCAGAAGAAACAGTTTCAAGGGAGGCAGAAAGACGCATACGGGTGAAGGCAAATGAAGGCGTGTCGCGGCTAGCCTCTCTCCTGGTGATTCAAACGTTACTGTCGGCAAACCAAAAGTGATGCCGACAAGACTGGAGAGGGCACCACCCAACGAATGCCCCACCATCCATATGTTGGAATTAGGGCTGAACAAAAAGCATGAGTTTTAACAGCACTCGAAAGCCGGCGTGGGGTTGTTACTCACTACAAGTAAGTAAGGTTGTTGTACAAATACTAGAAAACGAATAATGTTAAAGATGGAGACAAACAGAAAATAAAAGATATAACATACCGTGCCAATGGGGTAGAACAAGCTCTCAGAGGTTAAGGCATCTTGTAAGCACGTCTGATCACATTGCCAACCGCCGCGGTAACATCCACACACAGTCGTCCATGTCCAGTCAATCCGTGCGCAACAACAACTAAAAAGTAGATTGTCGTTCAATTTGTCCTTTTTCGTCGTTGGTCCACCTCCACCAAATACACCAGCAGATGTTCCTTTGATGGATATAACAACAGTCGAATTATCAGGTGTTGCGAAAACATGTCCCCTGAAACCATCTGCATCTGGTTCCCAGCCAAATGGGTACGACTGAAAATAAATCAGTCAAAAAGGATCCAAGTAAAGAGGAAAAATAAAATTACAGCATTCCACCCGTCACCAAGGTCGTACCACGCGGGGTCGCCAGGGTCGACATATGCATTGTTCGTCATTTTTGCCAGCTCGAGTAGCGTTTCTCGACTCTCGACATCCGGGCCAATGATTTCATCTTCATCCCAATCTAACCACTCATTTTCACCAAATCTGAGCGACCGTAGGCGTGCCCGTTCATGGGCAGCAAACGAACTGGGGCGATATGTTTTTCGTAACCGCGACCGAACAGAATATGAGGATTTGGTGCTCCCAGAGGTATCACTTGAAAGGGTCTTGAGTGCTTGAGGTGACACGTCGGAGAATATAACATGTGCAGTAGATGAGGACACGGCGTGTAGATGGCGTAGCTCGAATTGGAGCACAGACGAATCATCGACTGTTTGAAGTTCGTTATGACGAGAAGAACTGTCCTCGGAAAACCAGGAGACGAAGGGGACGAGGAAGCTCGCCACTGATGTCAGTAGCATCAGGCATAACCAAGACCGGCGGCGGTGTTCGCAGGCGGTGGGTGTTGGAAATCAACTGCGTGTGGTCCAAAAAGTGATCCTTCGGTCCGTGTGACATTTAGAGTGTACCCCGATTTCGACAAGTTGGGATGAAATCCTTCGGACCACTATTTGCTTTAATCCTCATTCACGGCAGTGCCTCTGACTTGGAACCAAGTTGGGCTACCGTAGACCACATTAGCCATGTGTCGACGCGTCAGAACCGACTGTCGGAAAAATCTCAAAAAAAAATCTCCAAAGTTATCAAACATCGTCGAAGCTGACTAGACGTTATATAATAACCAACTGATATCTTTTTGGAGTTTTTTCCGACAATGTTTATTATGGCTGGAATAAGGTACAGTGATAGTGGTTTCTCTACTCATAGTTTTCTGCTATGTATGGGAAAATAATGAGAACTCGAAGGGTAATACTAAATTAATCGCTGCCAGCTCTAGGATGTCACCAACGATGGATTATCTCGGCCTACCAGAATTCATTATCGCCTTGCAAAAGAATAAGGTATAGTCTATTCAGCGCACATGGTATCATGCCTCAGAGATCCAACCCCTCCATCGCCAGTCCAAGAGGGTCAGTGGGCGCGAGGTTGTTGGCCAGGAGAACAGAGTCTCCGGTGGCTCCACTAACGCCAGCACCGAAGAAGACTTCGGGACTGGTACAGGCAGCGACGGCGCGTCGCATGTGGGTCGTCATGAAGGAAAGTCCCACTTGGTAGGCAGCTAAAGGAGGAGGGGTTAAATAATGGGAAATCTCAATAGTACAGCTGTTTCTTACAATTCATCCAACCAAACCCTTCTCGAGGAACCATCTTAAAATCGATTCCTTGGTTGCCGTACTCAGCATCCACTAGATGGGAGAGTTTCACGGCATCAAACTAAAAGTCAATGTCAACACATGGCAAAAGTATCTTCGAGTTTGAACATACCTTCTCGGGAACAACTCCGTTGAAATCAACGAAGGCAGTGGTCATCCTAGAGCAAAAATATCAGCCTAAAATCCGATCTCGACCTAAGGAAAACGAACATGTAAAGGAAACGATAGGCAAGTCTCTGTGCCTCCTCCAGATATCCGTAACGTTCTAACCCAACCCATGCCATGATCTGATGGGGAGGCCTGTCCAGAAGGTTAGCTTATGACCTTGACGAATTGTCCGTATGGAGCCCGTACCATGCATATCTATAAATGAGATTGAGTAAAAGATAACTTGAGTAAGAGAGATTTTGGCTTACGGGTAATCCCACTGTCGGTTCGGACGATCCAAAGAGATCTTTCCTCGAGATTCCTCCGTCCCAGAAACAAGGCCACCAAGAACCTCAAACTTCGTCAACGATCGCGAACTGATGAATAGGACGTGAATTAATGAACAGGCTTTTAAAATGAATGGAAGCTGAACTTACACAAGCTTCCAACACTGTTCTTCGCTCGCGCATCCAGCCCAGAGAGCCCAGAGCGCAGTTACACTCTCATACAAGATCTGCTTCTCCGCAACCGTATCGTAGTCGAAGTACAGACTCTTGCTTTCATTCCAAAGATACTTGTCGATCATCTCCTTCCTGAATTCGGCCCTCTCGAACCACTCGTCACTCCTCTGCATGCGGCTCTTCGAGCTCTCCCTGTGGGGGTTTGCGTATGATTCAACCGAAGGAGGGAAAGGCGCCAACGGGAAATCCTCCTCAAGATCCAGCTCATCATCAAACACCTCGCGAATGGCGGTGCCGATATCCACTTCATACTTGTAGAGCAAACACTGCAAGTCAATCGTCCCCAGGTTCGCACACCGCTTCTCGAATCTGTACGTCGTATCGTGTCCAGACTCACGAACAGCACGATCGTGCAGGAAATACTCATCAAGTTCGGGCTCCTTCAAGATCCCGTTGTTATACATTTCGCTAAACTCGAGAACCGAGAGGCCATGCTTTGCGGCGTACGGTTCGAGGATGTGGGTGAAGTGAGTAGCTTCCGTCTCGGGTGGGATACCGAGTCCGTCGGGCCGGTAGCGAGAAAGTCCTGTCTTGGGGTCCATCCGAGGCTCCGCCACCCAGATAGTGTGATACTCCTTGATCGCTGCCTGGATCGCGCGCTTTAACCAATCCCTGTTTGAGTCAACATCGGATCGGTCCAGCTGGTTGTAGATTTGAAGTGCCATATCTGTCAGGAAAGGCGGTTGCGTGCGACAGAGGTAGTAGCTCCGGCTTCCGTTCAAGATCTTCCCGTAGTGTTTGATTTCGAAAATAAAGTGCTCCACCATGCCTTTGGCCATGCTCACTTGACCATCAACAAGGAGGCCAAGAGCGATGAAATAAGAGTCCCAATTGTAAAGCTGTCCAGGAAACACGGACTTCGTCAAAATATGATAAAGGATCTGAGGTGGAGACAGCTGACCTCATTGAATCGAGCCCCAGGTACGATGAATGGAATTCCTTTCAATGTCTTCCCACCCGCGCCATCGTCAACCTCATTCATGGCTAACGCTAGAAGCCCCGGCTTCGAGTTTAAACTCTTGACGAATAGAGGATCATCGGGCTTCGCAGGCAACACTTGAACATCGAGATTCATGTGAGGTTTTTCCTTTGCCACCCTCCGGTAATATTCAGCCATGGCCGGCTCCCCGTGGGGTACATAGATACGCGGATTTACACGACCAGTGCGGTTTTTGGGATCTGCGGTGATAATCTCCAGACCATCACCATCAATGCGCCGGGTGAGGGAGTGCCAGAAAGAGTTTTTAATCATCCGAGAAAGGCGGTCGACTGGGTTCTCCGTCAGGCGGGACTCGTCCAGTACGATGCGCTTCCTATTGTGGTCTCGTGCAAGGGCGAGTTCTTGGAGGAGGTTGGACAACATGTATGTGCCCTATCCGTCGGTTATGATGTAAATGAGAAAGAGGTAAAAGGAAATAGGTGGAAACAGACTCACTCTGATGTCGAACGTTTTGAAGCCATTGCTCGTTGCTGTCCCTAGTGCCATCATCTTGGGACCCGCATCGGTGACGCTGATCTGGAAGTCGCCATCCGTATCCTCTTGCTCGAGGACGACACGAATGGTCTCCTCAACGTCGATGAGAAAACGCCTTGGTGGGCCAGATACAGACTTCTCGTCGTGGGACATGCGGCGGGCACGCATATGCCAATCTTCTTGAAAGGCGGGGACCTTCTTGGGGTTGTAACCATGGAGGTGGGCCTGGAATACAAGTTGGAAAGTGAAAGGTGCAAGTGAGGAACGAGCTTACGTGGCTGTAGGTTCGCGAACGAGTATAGACTTCGCCACCTCCATAATAGGTAGCAGCGTCGGTGTTAACTGGTTTGGGGGCGTGGTCGTCGAGGAAGGTCACGCTCGGTGGGTGGGCGACGGTTGGTGCCATTAAGCTTTACGAGTGGAAATTCGGGGTAATGGTTGTTGGAGTTGGAAGTCAAACAGGTGGAGTGAGTGGTTGAGTTCTTGGACCACTTCTTGTTCGGCTATTTGGGGGAATACATCAGGTCATATACATACAAATTTCGAATAAATCCCGCCACACCACAGACTATTTACCTTGAAAACTTTTGATCGGCGCGTAGATACCGTTGATGTTGATGTAACCCAGTTGGCGCTTGGCAAATTGCCAATACTTCTTATGACGAAATCTGCTCGTTTGATAAGAAAATGGACAATATATGGGAAATTCAAGTACGCACCAAGACTAGCTTTGAACCTGCAGAAATACAGATTCTAGAGGATGGGTGGATGGAAAGCAAGACCGTTGGAGACTGGAAGGATTATATACCCCTGATGAGGACGACGTCGGACCTTGTCGCCCGCTCTAATTACCCCAATTGGAATTGGCCATTTAATGTTATTTTTATTGTCTTGAAAGTGCTCCCGTAGTCTCGGTGTCTCGGAATCGGCGTAACTTTGCCAGGCAAGCACACCAAGGTTTGGATAAAACTCTGCCTGATTTCATGGTGGACGGATGGTACCTTATTGTCCCTTACTATAAACTTTAAGCTTTAGACGCGTTGGAAAGGCGCCTATATCACGAAAAAGGAAAATAACCAAATGAACATCGAACGTCTGGTGCCTTTCGGGGGCCTGTTCCAGCACACGAAACGACAAAAAAAATAACATCCGTCTGACAATTTAAACGAACTGCGACTGAAGGACATGCGAAGTTCCTACAAGATATCCCTTGTATTCGTGAGAGCTGTTCCTTGTTCTGACATATCTTCGTCCTCTTACATGTAGCCGCCCAACCTCCAGAGGCACTTGTCTT
>Ga0307509_10006706_pt1 | contig 15360 bp, 14 predicted proteins | sample 10_EM_MG_FD_202245 | JGI IMG/M metagenome (GOLD analysis project Ga0307509, IMG submission 202245) | Populus trichocarpa ectomycorrhiza microbial communities from riparian zone in the Pacific Northwest, United States - 10_EM | ecosystem: Host-associated > Plants > Roots > Unclassified | place...
TTCTGCTAAAGCGTTCGCCGCTCCTCCAAGAGTCTGGTCGGCAACGCAAGACCTGCAACCTACTGGAGTTTAAGAGTGTCGAACGATTTCCTTTTCACATCCGAGTCTGTTTCCGAAGGCCACCCGGACAAGGTCGCCGACCAGGTCTCGGACGCCATTCTCGATGCGATCTTCGCGCAGGATCCGCTGTCTCGCGTCGCCGCCGAGACGCTGACCAACACCGGCCTCGTCGTGCTGGCCGGTGAGATCACCACCAACGCGCATGTCGACTACATCCAGGTCGCGCGCGACACCATCAAGCGCATCGGCTACGACAACACCGAATACGGCATCGACTACAAGGGCTGCGCGGTGCTGGTCGCCTACGACAAGCAGAGCAACGACATCGCGCAGGGTGTCGACCATGCATCGGACGACCACCTGAACACCGGCGCCGGCGACCAGGGCCTGATGTTCGGCTACGCCTGCGACGAGACCCCCGAGCTGATGCCGGCGCCGATCTACTACGCGCACCGCCTCGTCGAGCGCCAGGCACAGCTGCGCAAGGACGGCCGCCTGCCGTTCCTGCGGCCCGATGCGAAGAGCCAGGTCACGATGCGCTACGTCGACGGCAAGCCGCACAGCATCGACACCGTCGTGCTGAGCACGCAGCACAGCCCGGACCAGAGCGAGACGCCGACCAAGATGAAGGCCTCGTTCGTCGAGGCGATCATCGAAGAGATCATCAAGCCGGTGCTGCCGAAAGAGTGGCTGAAGGAAACCAAGTTCCTGATCAACCCGACCGGCCGCTTCGTCATCGGCGGCCCGCAAGGCGATTGCGGCCTGACCGGCCGCAAGATCATCGTCGACACCTACGGCGGCGCCTGCCCGCACGGCGGCGGCGCGTTCTCGGGCAAGGACCCGAGCAAGGTCGACCGCTCGGCCGCGTATGCCGCGCGCTACGTGGCGAAGAACATCGTCGCCGCCGGCCTGGCGCGCCAATGCCAGATCCAGGTGGCCTATGCGATCGGCGTGGCCAAGCCGATGAACATCACGGTCTACACCGAAGGCACCGGCGTGATCTCGGACGACAAGCTGTCGGCGCTCGTCGCCGAGCACTTCGACCTGCGCCCGAAGGGCATCATCCAGATGCTCGACCTGCTGCGCCCGATCTACGAGAAGACCGCGGCGTACGGCCACTTCGGCCGCGAGGAGCCCGAGTTCACGTGGGAGCGCACCGACAAGGCCGCGTCACTGCGCGCCGCAGCCGGCCTCTGACCCGACGACCGCGACGTCGATGACGGGCGTCGCCATCGAACTCCGTCGCGTCGACAGCTTCGACGGCACGGCTTTCAGCGCGCTGGCCGAGTCGACCTTCGGCGACGCCGCGCGCCAGCAGCAGCTCGAGGCGCTGATGGGCGCCGAAGCGGCAGCGCGCCACGAGCAGTTCCGCCAGTCGCTGCCCAAGACCGAGCGCGTGCGCATCGGCGCATTCGATGGAGACGAGCTCGTCGCCTACACCGTTGGTTGGTTCGAGGTCGGCGGTCGCTTTTACATCGGCTCGTCCGCAGTTCACGAGGCCTACCGCGGCCGCGGGATCTACACGCGGCTGATGCGCGAGGTCGAGATCATCGTGCGCGAGCGCGGCGGCATTGCGATCAGCTCGCAGCACGTGGCGACCAACAACGCAGTGCTGATCGCCAAGCTCAAGCTCGGCTACGTGATCGCGGGCACCGAGTACGTCGATCAAATGGGCCTGCTGATCCGGCTCGTGCTGCACCTCGACCCGGCACGCCGCGCGCTGTACGCCGAACGCACCGGCATGCTGGCGCCGCGCGCGGCCTGAAATCGCGGCATCATTTGCAGATGCCCGCACCCACACTCGCCGACCTGCGCCGCTACGCCATCGCGCGCACGCTGTTCAAGCCCACGACCTTGCCGAAGGCGATCCACAAGCTCGGCTTCGTCCAGGCCGACCCGATCCGCGCACCGGCGCGCGCGCAAGACCTGACGCTGCGCCACCGCGTGCTCGACTACCGCGCCGGCGATCTGGAGCGGCGCTACGCGCGTCTGCGCATCGAGGAAGACTTCTTCGTCAACTACGGCTTCGTGCCGCACGCCACGCACCAGCTGATGCACCCGCGCACGCCGCGCACCGTGTGGCCCAAGGCGCGCTGGATGCAGGCGCACGCGGTGCTCGAGTTCGTGCGCGAGCGCGGCGTCGTGCACCCGCGCGAGGTCGACGCGCATTTCGCGCACGGCAAGGCGCGCAACTGGTTCGGCGGCTCGAGCAACGCGAGCACGCAGCTGCTCGACGAGATGCACTACCGCGGCCTGGTGCGCATCGCGCGGCGCGAGGGTGGCGTGCGGCTGTACGCCGCGCGCGCCGACCACCCCGCGGTGGACGACCCGGCCGCGGCCTTCGACGTGCTGATCGACGTGGTCGTGCACAAGTACGCGCCCTTGCCGGCCGCCTCGCTGGGCCAGCTCGTCAGCCATCTGCAGGGCGGCGCGCCGCAATGGCGCCTCGACCGCAACAGCGCGCTCAAGCGCGCGAAGGTGCGGCTGGCGAGTTCGCGCGTCGACGGCGTCGAATGGTTCTGGCCCGCGGGCGACAACCCGGCCTCGAAGCGCCACGCGCCCGACGACGCGGTGCGCCTGCTCGCGCCGTTCGACCCGGTCGTGTGGGACCGCCGCCGCTTCGAGCACTTCTGGGGCTGGGCCTATCGCTTCGAGGCCTACACGCCGCCGGCCAAGCGCGTGCGCGGCTACTACGCGCTGCCGCTGCTGTGGCGCGAGCAGGTCATCGGCTGGGGCAATCTGTCGGCGGCCACGGGCACGCTGGTCAGCGAGCTCGGCTACCAGAGCGGCCGCGCGCCGCGCGACAAGGCGTTTCGCGTCGGGCTCGACGAAGAACTGGCGCGCATGAGCGCCTTCCTCGGCCTCGAGCGCTGAGGAGGTCACATGCTGCGCGGCCCTGCTGCATCGCGTGCCCGGTGCAGCGCGGCGTCGAGATCCGCCACGCGAATCGGCTTGGACACGTAGTCGTCAAACCCGGCCGCAAGGCAGCGCTCGCGGTCGGAGTGAAAGGCCGCGGCCGTGACGGCGATGACGCGCCGGGCCGGCGTGCCGCGTTCGGCCTCGAGGCGCCGAATCGCCTGCACTGCCTTGAAGCCGTCCATCACCGGCATCTCGCAATCCATCAGCACCAGGTCGAAGCCATGCTCGGCCGAGGCCAGCGCTTGCAGGGCCGCCGCCCCGTCTTCGGCCAACGTGATCTCGCAACCGTGCCGAGCCAGCATGGCCTGGAGCACGACGCGGTTGATCGGGTTGTCTTCGGCGACCAGGATGCGCAGCGGCCCAGTGGCCGTGAGCGCTGGCAGCTGGCGCGCGGCGGCAGGCGCGGGTGCGGGTGCAGGTGGCGCCAGCGCCAGGCCGAGTTCGATCGTGAACACGCTGCCGCCGCCGTCGGCGCTGGCCAGCGTCAGCGAGCCATGCATCGCCGCGACGAGTTCGCGGCAGATCGCCAGGCCGAGACCGGTGCCCCCGAAGCGCCGCGTCGTCGAGCTGTCGGCCTGCACGAAGGGCTCGAAGATGCGCTGGTGCAGCTCGGGTGCGATGCCCATGCCGCTGTCGCGCACGCTCAGCCGCAGTTGCGCCTGGCCGGGCGGGCCGGCGCGCAGTGCCGCCTCGACCTCGACCCGGCCGCGCTCGGTGAACTTGAGCGCGTTCGACACCAGGTTGGTGAGCACCTGCCGCAAGCGCAGTGCATCGCCGAGCAGCGCGGTCTTGGCGCCGGCATCGACGCGTGACAGCAGCTGCAGCCCCTTGGCCTGCGCGGGCTCGCTGAACAGGTTGACCACATCGGCCACCAGGTCCGCAGGCACGAAGGGCAGTTGTTCGAGTTCCATCTGACCAGCCTCGATCTTCGAGAAGTCGAGCAGGTCGTTGATGATCGCCAGCATCGCCTCGGCCGAGCGCCCCACGGTCTGCACGCGGGCCTGGGCGCTCGGTGCGAGGTTGTCGCGCAGCAGCAGGTCGGTCATGCCGATCACGCCGTTCATCGGGGTGCGGATCTCGTGGCTCATGTGCGCGAGAAAGCGGCTCTTGGCCTGGCTCGCGGCCTCGGCCTGCTCCTTTGCGGCGCGCAGGTCGGCGGTGCGTTCGCGCACGGTGTTTTCGAGCTCGGCGCGGTGCCGCTCGATCTGGTCGAGCATGGCGTTGAAGCGATCCACCAGGTCGCCGATCTCGTCGCCGCTGGCGCGCTGCACGCGCCGCGACGCCGAGCCGGCGGCGTCGAACGAACGCGCGGCTGCGGCGAGCTCTTCGATCTGGCCGACGCTGCGGCGCAGCAGCAGCGCCGCCGCGAGCAGCGCCACCGCCAGCGATGCCGCCAGCGCGCCGAGCAGCGGCAGCGCCTGCGCCCGCCACAGGGTCACGCTGTCGGGCACTGCGACCTGCAGTTGCAGGCGACCGACCAACTGGCCATCGAGCAGCACGGGTTGTTCGAGCGTCTGCAGCGCGGCATGCTCGGCCGGCGGCGGGCTCGCCGCGTCGAACCCGGCGAAGTGGCGACCCTGGGCATCGAGCAAGTCGACGTGGCGGATCGAGTTTTGGGTGCGCAACGCGGCCAGCGTTTCGCCGGCGGCACGCGGGTTGTCGAACACCAGCGCGGCCGCGGTGCCTTCGGCCATCACCACGGACAACGCGGCCAGCTCGTTGTGGACCGCCTGCTGCTGCTGCGCGACCTGGCGCGCCACCTGCCAGCCCGCGAAGCCGAGCAGCCCGAAGGCCAGGCTGAGTGCCAGCAACAGCGCCGCCTTGTAGCGCAGCGGCAGGCGCAGGCCGCGCGCCGTACCGCCGCTGGCTTGCCGAAGTGTGGCCGGGTGTTGCATGGTGTCAGGGGGTTCCGGTGTCGACGGCGCGGGCCAGGCGCAGCAGCTGCGGCGCCAGCACCAGGTTCGAGCGCGTGGCCTGCGGCAGGCTGACGTCGAACTTCATCTGCTGATCGCCGAGGAACAGGCGGATGATGCCGCCGTTCGACAGAAAGGCCGGTGCGTCGCCCACCGTCAGCGTGGCTTGGCCGGCCGCACCGCGCAGCAGGTCCGCCGCCGCGGGCGTGCCGACATAGAGCACGTCGCAGGGCGCCACGTCTTCCGGGCGCTGGACGCGCTGGACACGCAGCGGCCGGCCCTGGACGAGCAGGCCGTTGGCCTGAACGAAGGCGGCGAACTGCGGGTCGCCGGCGGCGACGCACAGGCGCAGCGGCTCGGCGGGGCGGGCTGGCGCTGGCCACGAGGTGTAGCGCGCGAAGTTGATCGTGAAGGCCGCGCGCATGCGTTCCACCGCGGCGCTGTCGGACTGCGCCGCCGAAGGCCGCGCCAGCAGCATGCCGGCGACGACGCACAGCAGCGCCAGGGCGTGCCGCAGGGGCTTCAGCGCTGCGACCATGACAGCCACGCGCGCACGCTGCGTTCCGAGTCGAAGCGCAACACGCCGGCTTCGCTCGGCCCGTACAAGGGCAGCTCGTGATGATTGGCCTGGCGCAGCGCCACACCCCACTCGAACTGCTGGCCCAGACGCTGGCGGTAGGCCAGGTCGAGCCGGCCCATGCCGGGCACTTGCGCGGCCGACAGCGCGCTGCGCGCGTTGAGCGCGACGTCGACGTGGCGCTTCTCGTCGACGCGGTAGGTCGCCTGCAGCGTCAGGCGCCGGCGTGGCACGGCGCCGAGGTAGACCGATTCGTTGGTCGTGAACGGCCCCGCATCGCGTTCGGGCACGCGGGCGTGCACCAGCGACAAGGCGGTGCTCAGGTCCCAGGCCGGTGCGGGCTGCCAGCGCAGGTCGATCTCGGTGCCGGTAACGGTGACCGGCGTGCGCTCTTGGGCGCCGCCACCGGCAGCCGGGAACATGCCGTCGCGGTAGTGCTGCCAGTAGAGCACCGCATTCCAGCGCCACGCGGGTGCCGGTTGCCAGTGCATCCCGAGGTCGAGCGACGGCACGCTGCGCTGGGCAGGCGAGGGCGGAGGGCCGCCGCCCATCGGTCCGCTGGGCGGAGCCGGCGGACCACCGGAGGGCGGCCCACCCGGCGGGCCTCCAGCGGGCGGCGGTATGGCGGGTGCGCCATCCGGCGGCGGCCGCCGCGGTCCGCCGCCGCCACTGAGATCGTTCTCGATCGGCTCGTTGGACGACAGCGCGGCCGCTGCCCACAGCGTCAGCTGCGGCGACACCGTGTGCCGGATCCGCAGCGCAGGCGACAGCGTGCTGCCGGTGTCGCTGCGGTACTCGACCTGCGCCGCGCCGGTCAGCGCCGTGCTGCCGTCGTTGATGAGCCATTCGTCCTGGACATAGGCGCGCAGCGTGCGCGTCAGGCGCCGCGGCGGCGGCCGCGAGCCGCCTTCGAGCTCGCGCTGCACGGTCCACGACGCACCGCCGCCGATCTGCAGCTCGTGGCCGCCCAGGCGCCACAGGCGCTGGCCTTCCAGATCGAGCAGGTCGCTTTGCAGGTCGTAGTTGCCGGTCAGCTGCGAGCGCGTCGACTGCAGCGAGCCGCTGAGCTCGAGGCTGTTGCCCGACGACTCGACCTGCGACCAACGCACGTCGGCCTGGCTGGTGCTCACGCGATAGCGTTCGCGGCTCGCGCCCGGCACCCCGGGCTGGCCCGGCGTGCCAGGCTGCATGCCGGTGGCCAGGTCGTGGCCGCCGTCGCTCTGGCGGTGGTCGGCGTCGATGCGGAGCTCTGCGCCGCCGGCCGTGGCGTGGCGGACGGTCGCACCGAGCGCGAGGCTGTTCGCGTCGTCCCAGTCGTCGCGGCCGTGCAAGGTCTGTGAGCCGGGCAGGCGCCCGACGCTGGCCCACAGCGACGGCGTCCAGCCCTCGCTCGCGGCCTCTGCCGCACCCCAGCGCACGCTGCCGGTGCGCCGCCCCGTGCTGTCGGTCAGCACCGACGCCGCAAGCCCCTCGGCGTGCCGGGTCACGACGTTGATGACGCTGTTGACGGCGTGACCGCCCCACAGCGCACTGCCCGCGCCGCGCAGCACCTCGATGCGTTCGACGGCGTCGAGCGGCAGGTCCAGCAGCTCCCACTCGACGCCGCCGAACAGCGCCGAATACTGCGAGCGGCCGTCGAGCAGCACCAGCACGTTGCGGGCGTAGCGCGAGCTGCCGTCGCCGCGCACCGCGACACTGGTCAGGCGGCCGTTGTAGCGCTCGACCGAGACGCCCGGCACCTGGGCCAGCACCTCGAGCACGCTGCGTGCCCCGCCGCGCTGCAGGTCGTCGCCGGCCACCACGGTCACGGCGCCGGCGACCTCGTGGACAGCCTGTACGCGCCGACCCAGCGTGGTGACCTCGACCGCAAGCAGGTCCTCCAGCGGCTGTTCGAGCAAGGGCGCCGTCGCCGCCGGCGATTCGGCCGCGTACGTGCCTGCCGCGCACTGAAGCGCAACCGTGCATGCCACTGCGAGCCGGCGCGCGCCTACCCTCATGCCCCGGCCCTCCCGCCTGACGATCCTATCGGGCCATCATGCCACGCGGTCGCCTGCGAGTGGCGAAATCCATGGCCCGGTGCAATTCGCGACCGGTGCGCCGCCTTCAGCGCCGCCGCTGCTCGCGGGCGCGCAACAGATGCTGCGCGACCTCGGCAAAGCCGGCGCCGCGCGCCGCCTGCGTGATGTAGTTCGGCCAGACCGTCAGCACGTTCGCGAACGCCATCAGGTTCGCGACGCCGACGCTGAGCGGGAAGTGGCCGAACATCAGCTGGTCGTTGGTCGAGTCGCCGACATAGACCCAGTGCCGCGCATCGAGTGCCCGGCCGAATAGGCGCTGCACGATCCAGCGCGCGCCGCTGAGCTTGGTGTGGTCGCCGAACCAGCCGTTGATGTGGATCGAGCTCACGGTCGCGTTCATGCCCTCGTGCGTCATGACCGCGACCGCGGCATCGATCTGCGCCGGCGACAGACGCGCGAACTCGCTGTGGTCGATCGCGATGTCGGTGACGCGGCCGGCGCTGTCGCGTGCGAGCGTCGAGCCGGGCACCTCGCGCAGCACGCGCGCCGCGGCCTCGCGCAGCCGGGCGGCGTTGCGGGTTCGGGTCGCGTCGTCCTGCGCGTATTCGATCGTCAGCACACTGCCGTCGCGGAACAAGGCCACGGCGCCGTTTTCGGCGACGATCGCGTCAATGGGCCAGTCGCGGGCGAACGGCTCGCTCCAGCCCATCGGCCGGCCGGTGATCGCGATCACGTGCAGGCCGGCGGCTTTCAGCTGTGCGAGTGCGGCCAGCGCGTCGGGCGTGATGCGGCCGTCGGTCGTCAGCGTGTCGTCGATGTCGGTCAGCACGCCCACTGCGCTGCGCGCTTCGGACTCGGGCAGTTCGGCCCACGGCCGGGGCGCTGTTGCAAGAGAAGTCACGTTCATCCCTGAGTCTTGCACAGGCTTTTGCGCGGGCCTGCCCAGGCGACTACAATCCGCCCACTTTCCGAGGAGCGTTGCAAGGCTCGCCTGTTGTACCGGCGACCCCAGGCTCGGAATGCGGCAGGCAATTTCACCGCAGCAACCGCGCTCACCCGCACGATTCGACCTCGTGGGTGAGTTCCAACTGCCCTCCTTGTCCGCGTGCGGGTTCCCTTCATTCTTGGAGCCCGATATGAACGCCGTCCTCAAACCTACCGCTGATTTCGCCATTGCCGACCCGTCCCTCGCCGCCTGGGGCCGCAAGGAAATCAAGATCGCCGAAACCGAGATGCCCGGCCTGATGGCCATTCGCGAAGAGTTCGCGAAGTCGCAGCCGCTCAAGGGCGCGCGCATCACCGGCAGCATCCACATGACGATCCAGACCGCGGTGCTGGTCGAGACGCTGCAGGCGCTCGGCGCGCGCGTGCGCTGGGCCTCGTGCAACATCTTCTCGACGCAGGACCACGCCGCCGCCGCGCTGGCCGCCAATGGCGCCAACGGCGTCGGCACGCCGGTGTTCGCGCACAAGGGCGAGACGCTAGCCGAGTACTGGGACTTCACGCACCGCATCTTCGAGTTCGGCGACAAGGGCACCGACGGCGAAGGCCCGAACATGATCCTCGACGATGGCGGCGACGCGACGCTGCTGATGATCCTCGGCCAGCGCGCCGAGAAGGACCAGTCGGTCATCAGCAAGCCGACCAGCGAAGAAGAGACCTGCCTCTACGCCGCGATCAAGGCCAAGCTCGCCGCCGACCCGACCTGGTACACGCGCAAGGCCGCGCAAATCATCGGCGTGACCGAAGAGACCACGACCGGCGTGCACCGCCTGAAGGAAATGAGCGCGAAGGGCACGCTGCCGTTCCGGGCGATCAACGTCAACGACAGCGTCACGAAGAGCAAGTTCGACAACCTGTACGGCTGCCGCGAGTCGCTGGTCGACGGCATCAAGCGCGCCACCGATGTGATGATCGCCGGCAAGGTGGCCTGCGTGGCCGGCTATGGCGACGTCGGCAAGGGTTCGGCGCAAGCCTTGCGCGCGTTGTCGGCGCAGGTCTGGGTCACCGAGATCGACCCGATCAACGCGCTGCAGGCCGCGATGGAAGGCTTCAAGGTCGTGACGATGGAATACGCGGCCGACAAGGCCGACATCTTCGTCACCACGACCGGCAACAAGGGCATCATCCGCCACGAGCACATGGCCGCGATGAAGGATCAGGCGATCGTCTGCAACATCGGCCACTTCGACAACGAGATCGACATCGCGTCGATCGAGAAGTACGAATGGGAAGAGATCAAGCCGCAGGTCGACCACGTGATCTTCCCGGACGGCAAGAAGATCATCCTGCTGGCCAAGGGCCGGCTCGTGAACCTGGGCTGCGGCACCGGCCATCCGAGCTTCGTGATGTCGTCGAGCTTCGCGAACCAGACGATCGCGCAGATCGAGCTGTTCACGCACAGCGACTACTACGAAGTCGGCAAGGTCTACGTGCTGCCCAAGCACCTCGACGAGAAGGTCGCGCGCCTGCATCTGAAGAAGGTCGGCGCGGTGCTGACCGAGCTCACCGACGAGCAGGCCGCGTACATCGGCGTGCCCAAGCAAGGCCCGTACAAGCCCGACACGTATCGGTATTGATCGCGGTGCGTGCTGACCAACTGCTGGTGCAGCGCGCACTCGCCCCCACACGTTCCGCCGCCCAACGGCTGATCGACACGGGCGCGGTGCGCTGGCTCGGGCCGAAGGGCTGGGCCGTGCCGCGCAAGGCCGGCGAAGACCTGCCGGACGATTGCCAGCTCGAAGTCACCGACGATGCCGAGCTGCGCTTCGCGTCGCGCGGCGGGCTCAAGCTCGACGCGGCGCTGACGCGTTGCGGGATCGACGCGACCGATGCGAACTGCCTCGATGTCGGCCAGAGCACCGGCGGCTTCACCGATGCACTGCTGCAGCGCGGCGCCAAGCGCGTCGTCGGCATCGACGTCGGGCGCGGCCAGCTCGCGGCGGCGTTGGCCGCCGACACACGCGTCGTCTGCTTCGAGGGCCTGAACGCGCGCGACGTCACCGGCTCCGAGTTCGAGCAGACCGAGCCGCGCCATTCGTTCGGCATCGTCGTCGGCGACGTCTCGTTCATCACGATGACGCACGTGCTGCCGACGATCGCGAACTACCTCGCGCCTGGCGGGCAGGCCCTGCTGCTGATCAAGCCGCAGTTCGAGCTGCAGCCGGCGGACATCGGCAAGGGCGGCCTGGTCAAGCACGCGTCGGCGTATGCGCGCGTCGAGACGCGCATCCGCGAGGCCTGCGCAGCACTGCAGCTGCAGGTGTGCGACTACTTCGACAGCACCGTCGTCGGCGGCGACGGCAACCGTGAATTCTTCGTGTGGGCGAGTGCGCCCATCGCATGACAAGGAGGCGCCATGACGGCAGCCCAGGTTCCGATCAGCTTCGAATTCTTCCCGCCCAACACGCCGGTCGGCGATGAAAAACTCAAGGGCGTGGTGCAGGAGTTGGGCGCGCTGAAGCCCGAGTTCTTCAGCGTCACGTATGGTGCCGGCGGTTCGACGCGCGACAAGACGCTCGCCACCGTCAGCGCAATCGCCGACGCCGGCTTCGAGGCCGCGCCGCACCTGTCGTGCGTGGGCTCGACGCGCGCGAACCTGCAAGAGATTCTGGCGACCTACCGCGCGCGCAACATTCACCGCCTGGTCGCGCTGCGCGGCGACGTGCCCAGCGGCACGCACATGGCGGGCGACTTTCGCTATGCCGCCGAACTGGTCGCGTTCATCCGCGAGACTCAAGGGTCGGACTGGCACATCGAGGTCGCGGCCTACCCCGAGTACCACCCGGAGCAGCGCTACGCGGTGCGTGACCTGAAGCACTACGTCGACAAGGTCAACGCCGGCGCGAACTCGGCGATCACGCAGTTCTTCTTCAACGCCGACGCGTACTTTCACTTCGTCGATGAGACGCGCAAGCTCGGCGCCACGGCGCCCATCGTGCCGGGCATCATGCCGTTCCACAACTTCTCGAAGATCGCGCAGTTCGCGGCGCGCGACGGCATCGAGATCCCGCGCTGGGTCGCGCTGAAGATGGAAGGCTTCATGGACGACGCGGCCTCGGTGCGCGCATTCGGCATCGATGTCGTCACCGAGCTGTGCGAGCGCCTCATCAAAGGCGGCGCGCCCGGGCTGCACTTCTACACGATGAACCAGTCGGCCGTCACGCTCGAGATCTGCAAGCGCCTTCAGGCCTGAGATGGGGCACCCGGCCTCGCGCGTACGCAAGGCCACCCGCCGAGCGGGTGCTCAGCCGGCTTGGGGCGGCCCGGCGCTCGCCTGAGCTGCGCCCGCGAGCGGTTGCCAGGCGAACGCCAACGTCAACGCCGCGCCGGCGATCAGGGCCAAGCCGACGATGCGCGCCGCCCAGCGCTGGCCCTGTTCGCTTGTGCCGGTCCAGCGCTGCGCCTGGGCCACGAACACGGCCACCGCGCCGTACACCAGCAGCTGCGTGATCGCGATCACCGCGCCCAGGCGCAATGCCTGCACCGGCAGCGCGTATGTCGTCGAACGGATGAAGGCCGGGAACACCGCCAACATGAACGCGTAGGCCTTGGGGTTGAGCAAACAGGTCAGCGCGGCACGCCGGAAGATCGCGCCGCTCGGCGATGACGCCGCGGTCGATGTCGATGCCGCGGCGCTGGCCGAGCGCAGGATGCTCGTGCCTATCCAGACCATGTAGACCGCGCCCGCGAGCAGCAGCGCGTTGTACGCGGCCGGCCACAAGGCCAGCAGCGCGGCAGCGCCGGTCGCGCCGACGGCGGTATGCAGCATGCCGGCGAAGACGATGCCGGCCACCGCGGTGAGGCCACCGCGCAGGCCGCGTGTGAGCGCGCTGCTGGCGACGAACGCCATGTCCATGCCCGGCAGCACGATCACGCCGAACACCATCGCGAAGAAGAGCCAGAGATCGGTGGAAGCTTGCATGGGACAGTCGCCGGTGGTTGATCGAGTCCCTGCAGTCTAAAAACCAATGCGGACAGATTCCGCCCTGTATCGAACTCGCGCGGCGGCACAATCGCGAGCATGAGCAAACCGACGACACGCGTGCTGGCCGTGCTCGAGCTGCTGCAGGCCGGCGCCGGCCTCAGCGGCCCGGAGCTGGCGCGCCGGGTCGGCGTGGACGGCCGCACGGTGCGGCGCTACATCGGCCACCTGATCGACATGGGTGTGCCGGTCGAGGTGCAGCGCGGGCGCGACGGCGGCTACGCGCTGCGGCCCGGCTACAAGCTGCCGCCGATGATGTTCACCGCCGACGAGGCGCTCGCGCTCGCGGTCGGCCTGCGCGCTGCCGGCGAACTCGGCCTGGGCGGCATCACGCCGGCGATCGCGAGCACGCAGGCCAAGCTCGAGCGCGTGATGCCGCTCGGCTTGCGGCGGCGGCTGAAGGACATCGACCAGACCGTCTCGCTGGACATCGTCCGCCCGTTCGCGGCCGGCACCACGGCGGCCTTGCTGGGCTTGAGCGCCGCGGCGCGCGCGCAGCAGCGCGTGCGGCTCAACTACCGCGGCGCCGACGAGCGCGAGACCGAGCGCGACGTCGACGTCTACGGCCTGGCCTACCGCGGCGGTGCCTGGTACGCGGTCGGCCACTGCCATCTGCGGCGCGACCTGCGCTCGTTCCGGCTCGACCGCGTGCTCGAGGTCGAGGCCTTGCCGAAAAGCTTCGGCCGGCCGCCGGGTTTCGACGTGCTCGGCCATCTGGTTCGATCGATCGCGATGCTGCCGCGCGCGTTCGCGGTCGAGGTGCTGCTGGACACCGATCTCGAGCGCGCGCGCCGCGTCGTGTTCGTCGAACTCGGCACCTTGACGGCCTGCCGCGGCGGTGTGCGCCTCGACGCGCAAGCTGATGACCTGGATTGGGTCGCGCGCGAGCTGGCACGGCTGCCGTTCGGCTTCACGATCCGCAAGCCGGCGGCCTTGCGCCGGGCGGTGATCGCGCACGCGCAGGCGTTGATCGAGCGGACTGGGCGTGGCGCGTGAGGCTTGCGGTTTAATAAGATCGATCTTATGATTTGCGCATGGCCTCGACCCTGCCTTCTGACGATGCCGCTCACGTGGCGGTCCGGTTGCGCGCGTCGGTCTCGCACCTCGGGCGGCAGCTGCGCGCCGGCATGCCACCGCAGGCGCTCGGCACCGCGGCGCTCGGCGCGCTGAGCCATCTGTACCGGCGCGGGCCGCTGACGCCCACGCAACTCGCGCAGCACGAGGGCGTCAAGCTGCAGACGCTGACGCGGCTGCTGGCCGAGCTCGAGGCCGCCGGCCACATCAGCCGTCGGCCGCATCAGCTCGACGGGCGCCAGTCGGTGCTCGCGTTGACGCCGCGCGGCGCTCGCCTGCTGACCGGCGAGGCGAAGCGGCGCGAGGCCTCGCTGGCGGCGGTGCTGGCCGGCCAGCTTGCACCGGCCGAGCGCGCGGCCTTGCTGCGCGCCTGCGACCTGATCGACCGCGTGGCCGATCAGATCGCCGCCGATGCCGCACCGGCATCAACATCGGCGGCGCCCGTGCGATGAGCGGGCCATCCGTCGGTATCGCGGCGCGCCCGCTGCACGGCCTGTGGCGCACACCGCAGGCGCGGCACGGCTGGCAGTTGCTCGCGGCGGTCGCGGTCTCGTACGGGGTGTCCAACATGCTCGGTCTGCCCGAGAGCCTGTGGGCCGTGATGAGCGCGCTGATCGTCGTGCGGCCGACGACGGGCGCCAGCCTGGGCGTCGGCTGGGACCGCGTGTGGGGCACGGCACTGGGCGCTGGCTTCGCGTTGGCTGGCGTCTGGCTGCATCACGTCGGCGTGGCCACGCCGATGGCGACGCTCGCGATCGTCGGCGCGCTCGCCTTCGGCAGTGCGACGCTGCCGGCGCTGCGCAGCGCGCCGATCACCGCGCTGATCGTGCTGGGCAGCGGCGGGATGGCCGGGCACACGGCATTGCAGCTCGCGCTGCTGCGCGTGCTCGAGATCTCGGTCGGCGTCGCGACCGGGCTGGCGATCTCGCTGCTGGGCGTGCTCTCGCGCGCGGCCGGCCGCTTCGATGCCGCCTGCGCGGCGATCCTGCGGCAGCTCGCGCGCGACGCCGGCGGGTCACTCGGTCCCGAGAAGCCGGTCGACCGCGAGATCGCGATCACGGCCGCACGTACGGCGCTGCGCGAACTCGCGGTGCTGGCCGACGCGGCCGACCGCGAGGACCGCTGGTTCAGGTCTGCCCGTGCTGGCGAGCACCGGCATCGGCAAGCGGCTCGCCTGATGGCGCGCACCTCACACGATGCGGGGCTGTTCGGCCGACTGGCCGTGCCCGCGGTGGACGAAGCGGCGCGCGCCGAACTGGCGAACGCCGTTGCGACGGCACTCGCCAGTACTGCCGATGCGCTCGAGGGGCACGGGGCGCAGCAACTGGGGCAGTTGCGGCCGGCTTGCATGCAGTCGCCGTGGGCGGCGCCGGCCGCGAAGCTGCTGTCGCAGGATCTGATCGGACTGATGCGGCTGCGCTCGCCCTGAGCGCGGCACGGTCAGCCGGTCAGGCGTCCGGCCGCTCCCACATCACGCCGTCTTCGGTCAGCATCGCGTCCAGCGGCCAGTCCTGCGGGCTCGAGCGCAGCAGCGGCAGAAAGCCGTGCGTGAAGCTCACGCCCACGGTCACCGGCCGCGGCGTCACCGACGCGAGCGTGCGCTCGAAGAAGCCGCCGCCGTAGCCGAGCCGCACGCCGCCTGGGCCGAAGCCGAGGCAGGGCACGACCAGGATCTCGGGCGCGAACTCCTCGGTGTCTTTCGGCTTCGGGATGTCGTAGGCATCGTGCTCCATCGGGCAGCCCGGGTACCAGACGTGAAAGCGCAGCTGGCCGGTCTGGCGGTCGGCCACCGGCAAGCCGATGCGGCGCGTCACG
>Ga0307509_10006707_pt1 | contig 15357 bp, 13 predicted proteins | sample 10_EM_MG_FD_202245 | JGI IMG/M metagenome (GOLD analysis project Ga0307509, IMG submission 202245) | Populus trichocarpa ectomycorrhiza microbial communities from riparian zone in the Pacific Northwest, United States - 10_EM | ecosystem: Host-associated > Plants > Roots > Unclassified | place...
GTCGGGTGGCCTCGAGGTCGCATCGGATCGGCTGCTCGGCCTGATCAACAAGGGCGTCACCGTCGAGCAGGTCGCGCGCGTCACCCGCGCGTTCTCCGCGGCGAACGTCATGGTCCACGCGTACCTGATGTACGGGTTCCCGACCGAGACCACCCAGGAGACGATCGACTCGCTGGAGCGCGTCCGCCAGCTGTTCGAGGCCGGCTGCGTCCAGTCCGCGTTCTGGCACCGGTTCGCCGCGACCGCGCACAGCCCGATCGGCCGCCAGCCCGAGGTCTACAACATCCGCCTCCACCCCGAGCCCGAGGTCACGTTCGCGCGCAACGATCTCGCGTTCACCGATCCGACCGGCACGGATCACGACCAGCTCGGCCTCGGCCTCAAGAAGGCGCTCTACAACTACATGCACGGCCTCGGCCTCGACGCCGACGTCCGAACCTGGTTCGCGCGCAAGCGCACGATCCCCGCCACCACCGTCCCGAAAGATCTGATCCGGACGGCCCTGACCGTGCGCTGACCAAACGATCACATCGCGGGACCCCGCGACGAGCGATCATGGCGCATGGACCTGGCCCGCGATCCGCGCCCGCGCTACCGCGGGGTCTCGCATCGGGTCGCGTTCTGGGTCGCGATCGTCGCCGGCCTCGTGCTGGTGGCCCTCGCGCGCGACTCGCTCGCCCGGATCACGACCGCGATCTACGCGACGTTCCTCGCCGCGATGTTCGGCGTCAGCGCGACCCTTCACCGCGCCGACTGGGGCGGCCGGACCTACAACTGGTTGCGCCGCGCCGACCACGCGACGATCTTCGTCTGCATCGCGGGGACCTATACCCCGTTCTCGGTCCTGGGTCTCGGTGGCAGCGAGGGGACCAAGCTCCTCGTCCTCGCGTGGACCGTGTGCGGCCTCGGCGTGATCCGCGCACTCGCCTGGCCGCACGCGCCGCGCGCGGTGACCTCGAGCTGCTTCGTCGCCGCGGGCTGGGTGGTCTGCGCGTACCTCCCCGAGTTCCACGCCGCGGTCGATCCGGTGACGTTCGTGCTCGTCGCCCTCGGCGGCGTGCTGTTCACGCTCGGCGCTCTCATCTATCTCGTCCGCTGGCCGGACCCGTCGCCGATGGTGTTCGGGTTTCACGAGGTGTTTCACCTCGTGATCATCGTGGCGTGCGCTTGTCACTTCGCCGCGGTCGCTCGACTCGCTATCATGTGAGGAGTGGGTCGCCTCGCCGCCGTCGTGATCGCGCTCGCAGCCTGCGGGCGGCTCGACTTCGTCGCGCAACCGGACGCCACACCGCCCGCCGACGTGGCCACCGGTCACGACGAGGATGGCGACGGGCTCCCCGACCTGGTCGATCCGTGCCCGTGGATCGCGGGCGACGCGACCGACGCCGATGGTGACGGCGTCGGCGACGCGTGCGATCCGCATCCGTCCACGCCGGGCGACACGCTCGTCGAGTTCTCGGCCCTCGGCGCCGGCGACGCCACGCCGTTCGCCGAGCTCGCCGGCTGGACGCGTGAGGCCGACGCCCTTCGCCACGCCGGCGACATCGCCACGAACTTCTCGCCCGCGGTCGCGAGCGCGCAGGTCGAGCTCGGCTTCACGATCATCGCGCTCGTGGGTACCGGCCAGCACCAGGTCGCGCTCGCTCCCGACACCGGCACCGATCCGTACTACTTCATCGAGCTCAACGACTTCATGGGCAACCGCAACGCCGCGGTCGTCGAATACCAGGCGGCCAGCGGCTACACCACGCTCGGCGCCGAGGTCCACAACGGCGTCCATCCGGGGACCGGCCTGATCCGGCTGACCGTGATCGCGGGCGACGCGGCGAGCTTCACGATCGACGCGGGCTGGACCGACGAGATGTATCACGCGACCGCGACGACGCCCGGCTATGGCGGTGCGCCACGGCTTCACCTCGTGATCAACGGGCTCGACATCGAGCTCCGCTACGTCGCGGTGGTCGCGATGCCCTAAGCGATTCCGAGCGACTTCGCGAGATCCACGCCCGGCACCGCGGTGCGGTACTGGAGGATCAACTTGTGGATCGTGTCGGTGAACGTCTTCTCGATCATCGCGCGCGAGATGCCGTCGACGACAACCGGACGCTGCGCGTTGTTGTACGCCTGACCCGCCGTGTTGCCGTCGTTCGCCCGCGCCGCGATGAGCGCGATGATCAGCGACAGCCCGGCCTCGCCGGCCTCCGCGTGGGCGAGCTTGCCGAGCGGCGTCATGTCGTCGATCGTGATCTTGCCGCCGCGCGCCAGCGTCAGGCTATTGAGCTTCGCGACCGGCTGGCCCTTCGCGACCACGGTGAGCCCGTCGGTGCTGAGATGCACGGCCTGGATGTTCAGCGCGTCGAGCTGGGCCTGCTGATCCTTGCCCGCCATCACGTGACCGAGATCGCCGCCGCCGTCGACACCGATCGAGAGCGGCGCACCGCCGGCGATCGTGATCCCGGTGCCGTCCTGGACGAAGCTCGCCCCGGCCTTGAGCGCGACGGTCGCGCCGGCAGACACCCGCGTCATCTGCTCGGGCTTGATCGGCGCCTTGTCCTCGCTGTGATCGCCGCCCTTTGCCGCGAACAGGTTCGTGAACCCGATCATCACCCGGTTCAGCGTGCCCTGGAGATCGGGGTCGCGCGTCGGATCGTAGTGATGGTTGGCGAGCTTGGTGCCGGCGGTCGCCTTCTCGATCATGTCGGTCACCGTCGTCGCGACCGTGCCCTTGAACGGGATCACGCCGATGCCGCCACCGTCGCGGACGCTCGCGTGGGCCTTGCCGGTCGTGAAGTCGAGGCTCGCGCCTTCGAGCTCGGCGTCGCGCGCGGGGAACGTGAGATCGAGGTACAGCCCGGGCGACATCCAGACCTGGACGCCCTTCGTCGAGACCTCGACGTTGACGTTCGTCGGTTCGCGGGTCTTCGCGGTGTACTGCCAGTTGCCTCCGAGCGTGATCTTGCCCGGGATGTTCATCGACGCGCGCACCGACTGGAGCTCGACTCCGGGCGGCATCGCCGCTTCGATCTGACCGAGGTGGTGGGTGACCTGCTGCACGAACGCGTTGCCGCGATTCTGCTGCAGCCACTTCATGATCTCGTCGCGCTCGTCGGGGTGTGCGCGCAGCACCTCGGCGACCTGCGCCGCCGCCGGCTCGCCACTTCCCTGGATCCGCTCGACCGCCGCGAGGCCGGGCTTCGCGACGGGCTGGGGCGCCTGGGGTTGGAGGGCGCCCTGCGGGGCACGCTCTTGATGCTGATGATTGTGGTCGGGGTTTGCCATGCTCCGCTCGTCGATTGTACGCCAACTCCCGGAGCTAACTTCCTTCAGGTATTCTCGCCAGATGGCGGTTTCCAGCGTGAATGCGCGAGCGACGAGTCTCGCGCGTGCGCTGCTGTCGCGCTTCCTGGTCCTCCACGCCCATCGCCGCCGCCTCCACCAGGGCAGCGCCTTCGGGCCGTCGAGCGAGGAGGTCGCGCTCGCCCTGCGGGGCGAGCTGGGCGAGTTCGGTGCCGACGCGCAGGCCGAGGATGGCCGGGTCGCGATCGCGCTCGGCGAGCTCGTGGCCGCCCTCGCGGAGCATCCGACCTCGCCGCTGGCGCGCCTCGCCCGCGTGTTCTGGCTCGACCAGGTCGACCTCGCGATCGTCGCCACGCTGCTCGCACCAGAGCTCGATCCGGATCTCGAGCGCGCGTTCGCGTTCGCGATCGACGACTTCACGAAGAAGCGGCTCGACGTCGGCTTCGTCGGCCGGCTGATCGGCGGCCGCGACGAGCTCGAGATCGATCGCGCGTACGCGCGCCTCGACGACAGCGCACCGCTCCGCCGCAATCACCTGCTCGTCGTCGCCGCACCCGCGGAGAACACGCCGTCGTCGCTTCGCACGGTGCGACTCGAGGATCGGATCGTCGCGTTCCTCCGCGGCCACGACACCGTCGACGAGCTCGTCCGTGGCTTCGCCCGCGTGGTCCGCGACCCGGCCTCGCTCGCCGCCGTCGTGATGGCGCCGGAGCGGATCGCACAGATCCGGCGCGCGCTCGCCGGCAGCGGGGCGGGCTCCGCACGCGTGCTCCTCGCGGGCGCCGACGGCACCGGCCGCGCGATGGTCGTCGAGGGCATCCTCTCCGAGCAGGACATCGCGGTCGTCCGCATCGATCTCGCCGCGATCGCCGGCGACGCGCGGATCGCCGATCGCCTCGGCGCCGCGCTTCGGGAGGCCGCGCTGCGCGACGCGGTCGCGATCCTCGACGGCGGTGCGGTGTTCAAGGACGAAGCCCCGCGCGCGCTCGCCCAGGGCCTCGCCGACGGCGCCGCGATGCTGGCCGTCCCGATGGTGTTCACGCTCTCCAACCGGCCCTCGTGGCTCGCCAACGCGGTCCCCGATCTCGTCGAGCTCGAGATCCCACCGCCGAGCTTTCGCGAGCGGCTCGAGCTGTGGCGGCGCGAGCTCCCGTCGTCGCTGGCGACGAAAGAAGATGTCGAGACCGTCGCCGCCCGCTACGCGTTCACCGGTTCGACGATCGTCCGCGTCGCCCGCCGCGCCGAGGGGACCGCGCGCCTGCGCGAGCCCAACGATCCGAAGATCACGCTCGAGGAGCTCGGCGACGCCGCGCGCCTCACGTTCACCCATCGCCTCGGCGGCATGGCCCAGCGAATCCCGACGGGCTTCAAGTGGGACGACCTCGTGCTGCCGAAGGAGACGATGGACGCGGTCCGCGAGGTCCTCCGGTTCGCGCGCTACAAGCCGGTCCTCCTCGAGGACTGGGGCTTCGCGGCGAAGCTGCCGTACGGCCGCGGCGTGTCCGCGATCCTCGCCGGCCCACCGGGCACCGGCAAGACGATGGTCGCGCAGCTGCTCGCGAACGAGCTCGGCTACGACCTCTATCGCATCGATCTGTCGCAGGTCGTCAACAAGTACATCGGCGAGACCGAGAAGAACCTCTCGCGGATCTTCGACGAGGCCGAGACCTCGCACGCGATCCTGTTCTTCGACGAGGCCGACTCGCTGTTCGCGAAGCGGACGAGCGTGACGTCCGCGAACGATCGCTACGCGAACCTCGAGGTCAACTACCTGCTCCAGCGGATGGAGACGTTCGACGGCGTGACGCTGCTCGCGACGAACCTCGAGCAGGGGATCGACGAGGCGTTCAAGCGCCGCGTGCGATTCTCCGTCGCGTTCGAGCTCCCCGAGGCGCCCGAACGAGCGCGCCTGTGGAAGAGCATGTTTCCGCCGCAGGCCCCGGTCGCCGCGAACGTCGACTGGGAGCTGCTCGCACGTCAGTTCGTGATGGCCGGTGGCTACATCAAGAAGGCCGTGCTGCGCGCCGCGTTGATCGCCGCCGAGGCGAACCGCGCCGTGACGACCGCCGATCTCGTCGAGGCCGCGCGCCTCGAGTACCGCGAGATGGGCCGCATCATCTAGCGCTCTCTCACTGCTGCGGGAACGCCTTGTCGATCGCGGTGTCGATCTGGCCGCGGGCGGCGCCGCGCAGGAACGGGTTGATCTCGGCGACGCACTCGTTGCCCATCTTCTGGGCCTGACCGCGCGTGAGCTTCGCGGGGTCGACGCTGGCGTAGCGCGCCGCCGTGTTCGGGCAGTACTGCTCCGCCTTCTTGCGGATGCTGGCGATCTCGGCAGCGTTCCCGGCGCCACCGGTGATGAGGGAGAGCTCGTTCGAGGTGATTTCCGAGAAGCTGAGGTTGGTCATGACCGACCCTATTTCACGAGCGATGCCAGCGCGCGCCGGGCGTTTCGGCGCACAACCTCGCGAAACCAGAGCGCGTCTCCGTCGGTAGACGCGGCCTGTGGGGCAAGGTCCCAGCCGGTTTTCGTGGCCGATCGATCGGCCGTCACGCGCGGTAGACGTCGCTCGATGCGCGGGCGCGACGCAGCGTGACGTCGACGGTGGTGCCGAGCCCGAGCTCGCTCGCCACCTCGATCGTGCCGCCCATCCGCTCGACGATCGAGCGGCAGATCGTCAGGCCGAGGCCGGTGCCGCCCCGGTCCGCGCCGGTCGTGAAGAACGGTTCGAACAGCCGCGCGCGCGTCTCGGTCGACATCCCGGAGCCGGTATCGGAGATCGTGAGCGTCACCGTCGAGGCGGTCGCACGGGTCGCGATCCGGATACAGTTCTCGACGCCGGGCCGGGTCGCGCGCGCGGCGTTCGTCAGGAGGTTGAGCACGACCTGACCGAGCCGGCCGGCGTTGCCGACCACCGCGGGGATGTCGTCGGTCGACTTCGCGAGCACGACGTCGGCGTCGAACTTGTAGGAGGCGAGCCGCGCCGCGCCATCGATCACCGGCGCGAGCTCGACCGGTGCGAGCTCCTCGGTGCCCGGCCGGGCGAGCGACGACAGGTCGCGCACGATCACGTTGATCCGCTCGGTCGCCTCGCGGATGTCCGCGAGCATGTGGCGCTGGTCGAGCGGCATTTCGTCGGCGCACATCTCCGCGAGCTCCTCGCTGTTCATGAGGATCACCGCGAGCGGCGAGCGGATCTCGTGACAGACGCCGGCCGCGAGTGTGCCCGCGGTCGCGAGCCGATCGCGGACGTGCAGCTCGGTTCGCATCGCGGTGAGCTCGGCGGTACGCTCGATCACGCGCCGCTCGAGGTCGCCCTGGAGTTGCTCGACCTTGCGGCGGAACCGCTTCGTGATCCGGCGGATCACCTGATCGATCACGACCGCACACACCAGGCTGGTCGCGACCATGTCGGCGCGAATCTCACCGTGAAAGATCAGGCTCATCACCGCGGTGAGCCCGCAGCTCATCGCGATCACGGCGGCCGAGATCAGGCGCCGGCGGCTCAGGGCCAGCACGGGCGCTCGGGGAATCACGGCCTCCATCGGCAGGAGCTGAATCGACCATCGCCGCGCCGCGTAAACCGGGTATAACTCTGGTGCGCGGTCGGTACGCGCACCCGATGACCACGCTCCGCTGAACCCATCCCCTGCCTGGCAGGCACGTTCCTGCCGCTTCTGGTTCACGTGGAGGTTTCATGTCCTCGCTTCGCTTCGAGGGCGTGGCATTCGCCTATTCGGATGCCATCCCGCTGTTTCATCAAGTCACGGCCACGCTCGAGCGTGGCTTCACCGGGATCGTCGGCGCCAACGGCGCGGGCAAGTCGACCCTGCTGCGCTTGATCGCGGGTGAGCTCGCGCCGACCCGCGGCACGGTGACGCGGCCGCCGCTCGTCGTCACCTGCCCGCAGACGATCGACGTATGTCCCGTATCGGCACGACAGCTCGCCGCCCGCGACGACGCGGATGCCGGGCGGTGGCGCAGTCGCCTCGCACTCGATCCGGATCAGCTCGCGCGCTGGGCCACGCTGTCGCCGGGCGAACGCCGGCGCTGGCAGCTCGGCGGGGCGCTCGCGGCCGAGCCCGACGCGCTGCTCCTCGACGAGCCGACGAACCACGTCGATCGCGAGTGCCGCGCGCTCCTCGCCGGCGCGCTGCACCGGTTCTCCGGCATCGGCGTGATCGTGTCGCACGACCGCGCGCTGCTCGACGAGCTCGCGACCGCGACGCTGCGGGTCCACGCCGGCACCGCGACGCTCTATCCCGGGAACTACACGGCCGCACGGGGGCTGTGGCTCGCCGGCGAGCAACGCGCGCGGGATCTCCGCGACGAGGCGCGCGGCGTCGCGAAGCGGGCGACGCAAAAGCTGACCGCGATGCAACACGAGCAAGCGCACGCGGAAGCGAACCGGCGGGTGAGTAAGCACAAGAAGAACCACAAGGACCACGATTCGTCAGCGATGGGCGCGACCGTCGTCGGCGGCTGGGCCGAGGCGCGGTGGGGCAGGGCGGTCGAGGTCGCGCGGCGGGAGCTCGATCGCGCGGAGGCCGAGATCCCCGACGGCCCGCAGCGCAAGGAGCTCGGTCGGTCGATCTTCGTCGGGTTCGAGCGTGCGCCGCGGCGCTGGTTGTTCGAGCTCGCGGCGCCCGTGATCCGCGCGGGTGATCATCCGGTGCTCCACGACGTGCGCGTCGCCGTCGGCAACGCCGATCGGATCCGGATCGCGGGCCCGAACGGCGCGGGCAAGACCACGCTCCTGGCCGCGCTGCTCGCGACCGGGCCGCGCGATCACGTGCTGGTGCTTCCGCAGGAGCTCGAGCCCGACGCCGGTCCGCGGCTCGTCGGCGAGCTCCGCGCGGCACGGCCGGAGGTTCGCGGGCGCACGCTCCAGCTGGTCGCCGCGCTCGGCGCCGATCCCGATCGCGTGCTCGCCTCGGCGGCACCGTCGCCGGGAGAGGCGCGCAAGCTCCAGCTCGCGCTCGGGCTCGCGAGTCACGCATCGGCGGTGGTCCTCGACGAGCCGACGAACCACTTCGACCTGCCGTCGATCGAGCGGCTCGAGGACGCGCTCGCCGCGTACCCCGGTGCGCTCGTGCTGGTGAGTCACGATGACCGGTTCGCGGAGCGGCTGACCACGCGAACGTGGCGCCTGGAGCGAGGCAAGGTGGGCGTCGAGTAGGTATCATCGCGCGAGATGAAGTGGGTCGTGGCCGCGCTGTTGCTCGCCGCCGGATCGGTGCGCCCAGCGCGAGCGAATCCTGACAACGTGGTGCTCGCGGACGTCGGGCTCCACGTCGTCGGCGTCGGCTACCAGCGCACCGTCGCCCAGCATCTCGCTCTCCAGCTCGCGGCCGAGTCGTACACGCCGTGGACCCAGGAGGACAGGTTCTTCGAGGTCCAGGGCTTCGTCGTGCGCGCGCGGCCGATGATCTACCTGACCGAGGCGCCGCGCGGCTGGTGGCTATCGCCGTTCGGCCAGCTCGGCATCGGCACCGCGGATCGCGGCACCGGCACGTTGTGGGCGGTCGGCGTGTCGCTCGGTTACGCGTGGCTCGTGTGGGACCACCTGCACGTCGCGGTCGGTGCCGGCGTCCAGTACGACCAGGCGCGGATCGAAGGCGGCAGCGGACGCCCGGCGTTCGCGGAGGTGTGGCCCCAGATCGACGGCAGCGTCGGGTACGCGTTCTGATGAGCGGGAGACGCCGCCCGAAAAAGACCACCCGATCGCAGCGAGCGATCCGTCCGTCCCGTCCGCCCGTAAACCAGCCGGTGAAGTCCGATGCGGACGCCGGCGAAGCCCAGGCGATGACCGCCGTGCGCGACTCGCAGTTTCTCGCCGCCGCGGTGAAGCCCGCCGCTCGGCTGGAGACGGCGAAGGTTCGGCGGTCGCGCGGGCAGCTCTGGATCGCCGGTGCCGCGGTCGCGGTGATCGCGATCAGCGGGATCGCGATCGCGAAGATGGCGTCGTCACACGCTCCCGTGAAGCCGGCCACCGCGGTGCCGGTCGACGCGCCTTCGATCTCGATGCCGGCGTTCGCCGCCGACGCCGGCGTGCCGGCGGAGAAGTTCATCGGCTCGAGCGCGTGCGGCGACTGCCACGACGACGAGCTCGAGCACTGGAAGAAGGACTGGCACGCGCGCGCACTCGCGCCGGCGACCGACAAGTTTGTCGTCGGCAACTACGCGAACGCGCACTTCAAAGGGACCTCGAGCGAGGCGACGATGACGAAGGTCGGTGCCCAGCGCACGATGCGCGCGCAGGGTCCCGACGGCACCGCGCAGGACTTTCCGGTCAACTGGGTGATCGGTGGCAAGCGGATGCAGGACGCGCTCACCGTGTTCCCGGATGGCCGTTGGCAGGTGCTGCCCGTCTACTTCCACGTCGCCGACAAGAAGTGGGTCGATTACACCGAGGCCAAGCAGGGCGCACTCACCCCCGAGCACCCGTTCTGGTGGACGAACGGACGCCGGATGGCGAACCACGAGTGCCTCGACTGCCACACCACGAACGTCGTCGTCGCGCACGACGACAGGACCGGGAAGTGGACGACGACCGCGACCGACTTCACCGTCGCATGCGAGTCGTGCCACGGCCCCGGAAGCCAGCACGCGGATCCGAACGGTAACGGCAAGGGGCGGATCATCCAGCCGGTCAAGGCCGGCGTACGCGGCGTGATGGCGTGCGCGCGCTGTCACGGCCCGCGCCAGCCGCTGTGGCCGCTGCTCGATGCGGATCACGCGTTTCAGCTCGGCGGCGATTACGAGGAGGCCTACGATCCGATCGTCGTCACGCTGCCGGGTGGTGGGATGTCGAGCGACTTCTTCGCGGATGGGAAGCCGTCGACGTCGAGCTTCGAGTACCAGGCGATGCTGCAGTCGGCGTGTTACCGCAAGGGCAGCGCGAATTGCCTCACGTGCCACACCGCGCCGCACAACGCGACTCGCAAGGCCGAGCTCCGCGCCGAACCGGATGCGCTCTGCAAGAGCTGCCACAAGGCGCTCGCGCCGGATCACTCGCACCACAAGACCGCAACGTGCATCTCGTGTCACATGCCGCCGGTCGTGAGCGGCGTGCTCGATCACTTCGCCGATCACGCGATCGACGTGCCGGCGCCTGCGACGACGACGACCCACAAGGTGCCGAACGCGTGCGGCGTGTGTCACGCCGACAAGCAACCCGCGCAGCTCTCCTCCGACATCGCGAAGTGGTGGCCGGGCGCGGCGAAGCGCCAGGCGCGGCGCGAGCGGCTCGCCGATGCCCTCGATGCGGCGACCCCGCCGAACCTCGCGGCGCTGCGCGGCGTGGTCGCAGACGCCGACGAGGCACCGACGCTGCGCGGTGCCGCCGCGATCCTGCTCGGCCGGAAGGCGCACGCGTCGGCGGTCGCGGATCTCGTGCCGCTGCTCGCCAGCCCGAGCGTCGTGTTGCGCGCGAAGGGCTGCGAGGGGCTCGGCGACGCGCGCGCGCGAACCGCGGGCGATGCGGTCGCGGCCAAGCTTGCGGATCCGTCGCTGCGGGTCCGGCTCGCATGCGCGCTCGCGCTCGAGGACATGCGCGATCCGCGCGGCGAGCTCGCCCTCGCGCGCCTCGCGCAGGACCCGAGCACGTCGCACCTCATGCTGCCGCATCTCGAGCTCGGTCGCGCGGCGATGCGCAGGCGCGACTTCGCGACCGGCAAGCGCGAGCTCGATCAGGTCGCGCGGCTCGCGCCGTACTTCACCGACGCGCTCGTCGAGCTCGCGGCCGCGAACGCCGAGCTGGGCGATCTTGCAGAGGCGCGCCGTCGCGTCGCGGCGGTGCTCGCGGTCGAACCGAAACAGCGCGCCGCGCTCGAGCTGGAGCGGAAGCTCCGGTAGGTGCCGCGCAGACTGCACACGGACGTGCGCATCGGCGACTTCGTCCCCTGACGACTCGCCCTTCGGTGGCGAGCCACGGCGCCTGCTGCAACGCGACGCATTACCGAGGTGTTTCGACCAGTTGTTCAGTTCGCGTCACCGGCACATCGGTTGCTCTTTCTCGGGGCATGAGGGCCATCGGTGCAATTGCATTCTCGTTGTTCGTCGTCGCGTGCTCGAGCGCGGAACAACCCCCCGAGCCGACGCTCGAGATCACGAGCCCGGCGCGCGGCACGATGGCTGCCGCGGGGCCGATCGAGGTCAGTGGTCGGGCCACGAACGCGCAGCAGGTGTTCGTCAACCAGCAGCCGGTGACGCCCGCCGCGGACGGCACGTTCACCACGACCGTGAACCTCGACGCCGGGATCTCGATCATCGAGAGCCATGCCGTGAGTGGCGCGGCGGACATCAAGGACGTTCGCGCGGTGCTCGCGGGGCCGACCGCGCCGACCGATGGCAGCGTCAAGGCGCCGCTCGGCGCGCACGCGAGCCTCGCCGCGCTGAAGTCGATCGGCAACGCGATCGCGACCGAGGCGAAGGCGATCGACTACACGGCGCTCGCTCAGCCGATGAACCCCGTCTACAACAACACCGGCTGCCTCGGCGCGAGGATCGACATCACGAGCATCTCGCTGTCGAACGTCGGCGTCGCGCTCGCGCCCGCCGCGACCTCGCTCGCCACGGACGTCACGATCTCGAACGTGGTCGTCAAGCTCCACGCCGACTACAAGGCCGCCTGCATCGGCGGCTCGACGACGATCACCGTGAAGGCTTCGGCCGCGCACCTCCACGGCGCCCTCGGCGTCGCGGTCGCGGCGGGCAAGATCAAGACCTCGATCGGCAGCGTGTCGGTCGCGCTCGACAACTTCGATCTCGACGTCGGTGGCGTGCCCGGCCCGGTCGAGGATCTGTTCAACGGCATCGTTCGCGGCAAGGTCGAGAGCGCCTTGACCACGATGATCCACGACAAGGTCCCGGGCCTCGCCGACGGCGCGCTCGCCGGCCTGGTCGCGAAGCCGCTGACCGCGACGATCCTCGACAAGTCGACGACGTTCACCGCGACGCCGACGAAGGCGAGCGTCTCGGCGAGCGGGCTCTACGTCGCGGTCGACACCACGGTGGTGGTCACCGACGGCGACGGCGCGGCCGCGCTCGCCCAGCCGATGCCGATGAACGACGATCTGATCTCGCAGAGCCAGGGGGTCGGCCTCGCGCTCGCCGCCGACGCCGTCAACCAGCTGTTCGCCGGCCTGTGGGCAGCGGGGGCGCTCGACAAGTCCCTGCCGATCGCGTCGGTCGGTGCGCTCGGCGCGATCCTCGACTCGAACGCGACGACGATCGACATCCACCTCGCGCTGCCGCCGACGGTGACGACCGGGCCGGATGGCCTCCAGCTCGCCGTCGGTGATCTGATGGTGACGACGAAGGACGCGGCGGGCACGCCGGTTCAGGCCCTCGCCGTGTCGGTGAAGACGACGCTCAAGGCGGGGCCGAGCCAGACCGGCAAGCTGCTGCTCACCGTCGGCACGCCCGAGGTCCATGCGCAGATCGTCGCGCAGAGCGACGTCGTCACGCGGCCGCTCACCGACGACGCCGTCGAGGGCATCGTGACGAGCGTGTGGGGCCTGGTAGGCGACGCCGCCGACACCGCGCTCGGCAAGCTGCCGATGCCGGCATTCGCCGGGATCCAGCTCGGCGCGCCCGCGATCAAGGGAGCCGATGGCTACCTGATCGCGGACATCGCGGTGAACTGACGCCACCGGCCTCGCGGCTGCTCGGCTATTTCGCGTCGTCGAGCGTGATCGTGCCGCACGCGACGCGGTCGCCGGCGTTGCCGGTCGGCTGGGTCTTCAGGTCGTCCTTCTTCGCGTGGACGATGAAGCCCTTGCCGACGATCGACTTGTCGCCGTCGGCGAGTGTCACGTCCTTGATCGTGACCGTCGTCGTGGCCTTGCCGTCCTTGCCGGCGGTGATGTTGCCGAGGTCACCCTCGTGATGCTCCTCGGCGTCCGGCGCACCGTGCTTGTGATTGCTCGGGTTGAAGTGACCGCCGGCGCTCATCGCGTCGGGAGCCGAGCAATCGCCCTTCTCGTGGATGTGGAAGCCGTGGTCGCCCTTGGCAAGGCCCTCGAGGTTCGCGGTGACCTCGATCCCGCCGTCGACCTCCTTGAACTCGACGGTGCCGCTCACCTTCTTGTACTTCGCGGTGCCGGTCATCGTCGCGGTCGCATGCTTCGGCGCCGGCGGCGGCGGAGGTGCGGGCGGCTCGGGCGGCGGGGCCGGCTTCTCGGCGACGGGCGCCGGCGGCGGAGGCGGGGGCGGCTTTTTACCGCCGCACGAGGCGACGGTCGCGATGAACATGGCGAACAGGGAGGCCTTGAGCATAGGCCGGCATTGTATGTCAGGCCTTCGTCAGTTTCTCGACCAGGGCCAGCAGCTCTCCGATCTTGTAGGGCTTCACGATGAGCGCGTCGTGCTGGCCGAGCGCGCCCTGCGGGACGGCCTCCGGGAGCGCCGTCATGAGGATCGTCGGGATCTTCGCGAGCGCCGGATCGTCGCGCATCCGCCGGATCATCTCGGGACCATCCATGATCGGCATCATCAGATCGGTGATCACCAGATCCGCCGCACGCTTCTCGAGGGACGCGAGGCCGAGCTTGCCGTTGATCTCGATCGTGACCTCGAACCCGCGTTCCGACAGGAGGTCTGCGGTGATATCGGCGAGCCCGAACTCGTCGTCGACGATGAGGACGTACTGCGTCATCCACGCGGCAACGTGATGATGAAGCGGGCGCCGCCGCTCTCCGGATCCTCCAGGCGGATCGAGCCGCCCATGGCCTCACCGAGCGCCTTGACCACGAACAGGCCGACACCGAAGCCATTCCCTTTCGGGCATGCGCGATGATCGAAGCGGTCGAACACGTGGTCGCGCAGCTCGGGTGGGATGCCCGGGCCTTCGTCGGCGACGACGAGCTCGGCATCGCGGCCGGTGATCTGCGCGCGGACCTCGATCGGAGCGCCATCGCCATAGCGGATCGCGTTGCCGACGAGGTTATGGAGCAGCTGCTTGAGCCGCATGCGATCCCACCAGCCCTGAACGGGGGTGGAGTAATACGCGCGAAGATCGGCATGCGCACGCGCCGCATCAGGTGCGGCTTCGCGCGTGACGTCATCGATCACGTCGCGGAGATCGACCAGCTCGTACTCGAGCTCGATCTTGCCCTCGCGCAACGCCGCGACCTCGGTCAACCGGTCGATCGTGCTCGTCAGCTTGCGAAGATTTCGTGCAAGCATCCCGACGCGGCTGGCAAGTTGCGGCTCGGCGGCTGGGGCCAGTTGCTCGAAGTGGTCGGCGAGGAGGACCAGCGGGGCGATCGTGTTCCGGAGCTCGTGGCCGAGGCCGCCGATGAACTGATCGCGCGCCGCGAGTTGCTCCTCCAGGACGGCGCAGTCACAGCCGCACAGCGTGCGGTCTTGACACGCCTGTGCCCTGCCATCCTGGTCGGGAGGAGCCTGCATGACCAACCCGCACCAAGCTGTTCAAGATCTGCACCACGGCTCTCATGATGCGATCGGCTTGAGGTCCGCCCAGTTGGCACCTGCCTCGATGCCGACGACGAGCGGGACCTCGAGCTCGAACGCGCGGCGCATGGCGTCGGCCGCGATCGCCGCCGAGCGTGACAGCTCCGCTTCCGGCACCTCGAACAGAACCTCGTCGAGGATCTGGGCGATGGGTTGGCAGTGGAGGCCCGCGGCGCGCAGGGCGCGGTCGGCGTCGAGGAGGCCACGTCGGGAGACATCTGAGACCGAGCCCTCGTGGGTCGCGCGCCGGCCGAGGCGCTCGGCGTAGCTCTTCAGCTCCGAGTCGAGCGACGCGAGGCCACCGATCGGCCAGTGGCGGCCCGCGATCGTCGTGATGTAGCCGCGCTCGCGCGCGAGCAGGAGCTGGCCGTCCTGGAACGCGCGGACCTGCGAGTAGCGCTCGTCGAAGCGCGCGATCAACCGCTTCGCCTCTGCGGCGTCGACGTTGAGCTGGAGCGCGAGCGCCGACGCGCCCTGGCCCGCGAACGTCGCGAAGTTGACGACCTTGCCGAGCTGGCGATCGTCGTAGGTCAGCTGATCGATCGGCTTGTCGAGCACTGCCGATGCGGTGAGCACGTGCA
>Ga0307509_10006708_pt1 | contig 15356 bp, 16 predicted proteins | sample 10_EM_MG_FD_202245 | JGI IMG/M metagenome (GOLD analysis project Ga0307509, IMG submission 202245) | Populus trichocarpa ectomycorrhiza microbial communities from riparian zone in the Pacific Northwest, United States - 10_EM | ecosystem: Host-associated > Plants > Roots > Unclassified | place...
AGTTCCTTTTTAACCTTGGCGCCGGTGGAAACGATGCGAAGCACATCGCTAGGATCTTCTCCAAGCCCGCACCCAGCCTCACGCACCTCGAACTCGCCACACATTTCGTACAAAACGGAACCACACTATTCCCTGACTTGTTCGGCTTGGAATTTCCGAACCTCAGGGTGTTGGAAGTTACAGGGATAGAAGATTGGCCAGAGATCGTCGGAGCGAACCTCACGCATATAAACATCAACGCTTCGCTCGACCCCTGGCTATTGAAAGACTACATCCTATACTCCCCGAACCTCAAGGCTTTGACGGTCCAAGGCGTCTTGGCTTTCGGCAAGCCGGACCTTAACAGATGGCAGAGAATCGCTTTGCCTCCTGGTGTCTGCCTCACGATACGGCGTTCGCCCTTGTGTTCCCACATCCTTTCCCTTTTCACCATTCCGCACGACGGTCACATTAAAGTCAATCCCACAACCATCTCGGTGCCCGACATGCCGTTGCTCTTCTACGCCCTTCCGATCGACAGTTCCCCTCTCCAAAACCTGCGCGCGCTGACGCGCTTGCATATGAAGGCACGGTGCATCGGCGATTACGTCACACTCGAGTTGAAATGTTTCAAGTTGGACCGGCTAGCGTTCGAGGTTAACGTTAGGTATTCCTTCCAAAGTCAAGCGTTGGTTCAACAAAAAGCTTCACCCGCGATGTGGTTTTTGAGTGGTCTAAACCGGCTCGCGCTCAAAGGGGTGGAGGAGTGGAGGATGGACGGGTTTGTTGGGCGTTTGGAACCGCAAGCGACTGAATTATTCGCATTCTTGACGAAGATGCCCGCGTTGACGAGGCTAATTACGACCGACAGTAACGAGGGGACACTCCGTTCCGCAATAGGCAGCCTGGGATACCCACTCGGAGCTGTCGTAGTTAGGGTAGAGGAGTAATACTAGGTTCTCAGATCCGCTCCCTTGGACCAGGTTCACAAACGTGTGCAATTCTCACTGGGACAGAACTCGACAAGAAAGTATGTGCCTACAATCCGGAGTGGCGCGGGATTTTCGTGAGTGCCCTTGGGCTTTACGGACAGAAGGTGACTATGGATCGTCGTCAGCAACTACACGGTCAGACAGAAGGAATGAAAAAAGAAACGAACCAGAGAAATTGATGTTCCCAGCACGGCATCCACGCACTGGTGAATCGTTTCCACATCCACTAATATCCTATGAAATGGGCGGCGATCAGCACCCTTGGGGAATAGAGCTGACTATTAAGGGTGTATACTTACACCAATAGGGTACGCTTGTTTGCAGGGACAGTTGGCGTTCGTGCAAGTTGTAGTATCACACCCGTCCGCTCCCATCGAGACGGATTGGGTGAACCCTTGGATGTTCGAGATGTCGTATGCCTGAGGGGTCCAGGAACTACCAGTATCTATAGCGGGTAGGTCAGTAAAACCAGGTAAAGAGGAAACAGCCACGCCGAGCAGATCGGGCACTACGCCGGAGCACCCACGCTACCGGATGCCACCCGGGTTAGAGACTAGAGTCCGGGGCGAGGTTCGAAGAATGGAACCAGGGGAGACAAAATGAAATAAAGAAAAGTTCCAGCGCAGTTTCTCCGAACGAATCACTTACCTAGATTATACTCCAACATGGTACATCCCTCACCCTTTTCCCCACACTTCCCGTTCTGGTTAAAGATTCTGCCGTTCCATTGGTTGTTGATCGTGATGGACCTGGTTTGACCGGATCCGATCTGCCCAATTTGAGGACCGGTATATGAGATCGCCGGGTTGGGAACTCCACCAGATCCGGGGGTGTCGCAGCCTTTGAAATGAGGCACGTACCAACGGTAAGAAGTCCCGGAAAAAAAGAATCAGTCTCGTCAATCATCGGGAGCGGGAATCGCATTAGAGTTGAAAAGTGGATCAATGTTTCCCACGTCGCCTCCCCGGACCCCCGAACCCGGAGGTGAGCGGAAGGAGGCACTGAGGCAATGGAACCCCGTAAGACATCACCGGAACTTACGAGGGCTGTAACCGCAGTTGACGTTTGCGATGATCGGGTTGACAGCGTAGCCACATTGATTGCGAATCGTAAACTTTGAGGTGGGGGGTAATTACGGGTCGTGCCACAGATATGTCAGTGGCTTGATCATCATAGAGGGACCCTCAGTGGAATGCCCACCACATGATCTGCCGATGCAAGGCCGAGCAGGGTCGCCAGTGAGATCAGATGTGCGAGGAGCATCGTATGAAGTCAGTGGCTGGGGGAGCTGAAAAATACGAAGCGGGGGGAGAGGGGGGAAGAGGGTTGTCAGCACTGTTCGAATGGCTCCTCCTTTTATTCACCTCAATGGGGCGGAAATTCCGGATCGTTGTCCTCAGCTCTATAATAAACCGCCGAGCATCGAGCGCACAAGAACATATCAAGTTCGCGATGTATCATGGAAGAGGAAAGTACCATAATGAACCACATGCCAAGAACCCAATGTTTTGCTAGGGGGATCAGATCTCGAAGGGCAGGAATGGAAATTAGGTGGTAAAGCCTGAGTATCCCCACGTGCCTACTCAACGGTCATCAGCAACGGGCGCGCGGCAGATCGAGAGGCACGCGCCCGGGTCAATATTACTTCAGACGAGACGGCATGATCATAGCTTTCAGACACAGCGGAGGCCGTGCTCTTGCGCCCGACACCCAGACGGCGACGTGCGTTCGGTCAGTGGCGGACGGTGATCGGGCAATGGAGACCGCATGACAAGTGATGGGTGATTAGTTTTCGCGATTACTCTTTCTAGAAGTGACGGGAGGCGTAAATGTAAGTATATCTTCCACAAGATCGTATCACAGAGCCATGGTGGTCAATAACCCCTTCCAGACAAAGTCACGAGGGTTTCCGCCAGCCTCGCTGTACTTCGCCATGAACAACTCATCTCCCGAATCTATGCGAACGAAACAAGGCGATCAGTCCTGAATGAAACTACGCACAAGCCAAAAGAAGAGGTGATGCGCACCGCGTGAAATTGCCTTGTCCTTTGTCCAGATGTCAAACAAAGCTGCGGCTTCTAACACACCAAGAGACTCCGGGACCGGAATGTTTGTCAGGCCCTCAGCATACGATATCAGCTCAGGAGAGCGCTTAACATAGGGGCTGGCGGTCCCGTCACTCAATTTCAGGGAATCTTGTAATTCTATCGGGGCGCTGAACGTAGTATTTGCGGCTGAGAGCGCTCCTAGAACGGCCCCACGCGCCTGTGTAGGTATGTCAAAGAGGGTGGAACCAAAGAAGCCGACTAAAACGTACGAAGGACCTCTTTCCACTGGCGTACTCCAGGAGTAATCGGGGCATAGAAAGGTGGTAAGATTTGATCGTGGAAAATTGAGGGTCCTTGTAGGACGTCTTGCAATAAAGTGCTTGGAAGTCATCGATCGCGAGCAAGACTGGGTACCTGGTGGAAACATTCAGAGGCAGTTGCAATCGTCGTGCCGTGCCACGTACTCGGTCTGTTTACCCAATATTTCTAACAGGGTGGAGAGGATCGCAGGTGCGGAATTTTGGTCTTTCGCACCAGCAGCGATCAGGTCCGCAAGAGGTGTGTCCTTTGGAAACGTAGCCCGGCCCTCAATCGGGATATCTTCTAAAGTTTTCAGGTTCTGTAGCAGGTGGGAGTTGACTGCCGAGAATTTCTGGAGCGTTTGGGAAGCATATGTAGGCTGAAGGTAGGTCCGGGTCCGTGGCTCGTAGACATATGAGGTACTGGAGTTCACGGCGTCCATTACTAAAGGGAAGCCTGAGGATCAAGCGTTTCCGGGCAAGTTTGACGACAAAACGCACCGTGTGGGAAATAAAACACGAGCCAATTATTAGCAGCGGCATATTGAACGGCTTGGATCAGAGTATAACTCTTTCCGCACCCCGAGGAACCCGCTTAAGGACATATGAGTACCAGCGTGATGCATCAACCTGATTCCATACTTAGCACCATCCTGGAGTGAAAACTCGACTTTTTACCCGCCCCATCGAGCTTCCCCAGAGTTTTCAAGGTGATATCACGAACGACCGAACACGGTTTAGACAGCAGTTGGAACTGGGGCGGTGTGAGGACATATGGGGGTAATGCCAAGTGGGATGCGAGCGGACCTCAGTTGCTACAGCCTTCGGGAGGCCGTATACCTTGGTCGGATTGGTGTCGGACACGGGGAACTTCATCGCGGTTGCGATCTTCTCCGGGGTTAAGACCTCCTACAGGGTTTATTGGTTAAATTACGGCGGCCCCGGGGGAACGAGGAGAGTTACCGGATGGAAGGTGGGTAACACGAGCTCATCAACTCCTTTCCCGTTGAAAATTGGGGCGGTGAGGGAGTTCGGGTTCATGGTCTCGAATGTCTAGAGCGTGTGTCATTCAGTACGGGCTGCCGGAATAACAGGTTTGCTGAAGACCACGCACTCCAGTCGACCTTTCCTTCTTGGTTGAACCTTCCCCTCCAGCATCGTTTCGTTTCGAGAGTTTAAACCCGCTACCTGTCCAACGTTCAGAACCAACCGAGGCTGACCACAACACGCGTCACGACTAACTCTTGGTCCTCTGGGCAACCGCGCTCTTACTGACCCGTTTCGTAGCATACGCCCTGCCAACTACCGCTGCACGAGCGGTTCTGGTTGTTGAGCCAAGCAGACGGTGGGCAGCGCGAATCGAAGACATTTCTGGAGTCGAGGTATGCTCCCGCTCGGCTCAGGACTTGGGCTAAAAACTGATCGGAGTAGAGCGAAGCCGCGTGACGCTCCGGGTCACGGCGGCACACAGTGAAGATGATCATTGTGGCCTCGGTGTACTCGGTATCAGTGGCTGGGTGGTTACAAATTTAAGCTACCTATTTGCATAGGAAAGGTAGAAACGTAGCGCGAAACGAGAAGCAGAATCCTAAATGTGCAACCCCGAGATCCGCCGAGATCTGACCAGATGCTGGGTGGCTCGGGGCGGGGGCTGGGCCGTTGACAATTTTGGCCCTCGGGTGTGAAAGGTTAATAGACCCATCATCGAAGTTAAGGGCATCAGCCTGCGAATGGTCACAGGGTAGGCAATACCTCCCCAGTCGACGTTCTGGGGCTCGGGGGCCGGCTCCCCCAGGAACACCACTGAGACCTGAACCAAAGACCGGAATACTTCTCGCGAAGAGAGAAGGACATCAATGGCTTTCCAGTCCATAACGGTGAGGCCAGCTGGCTCACAAACACGGATCCCGATGGTGAGATGTGTGATGGGTGATCTGAGGGCGGTTATAACGTCAACGATCCACGCGAAGGAATTTCCGCCGCCCACGCTTTCCCCACAAAATCGTGCGGGCAGGCTGAGAAATAGGTTCACGAATGTTAGATAACGGAGATTCGTGAAGTGGGAGATGTAGTTTGGCGAATCTACGAGGGGATCAGCGGAATAGCTCAGGTTAGAAGCGACGCAAGAACGTACACTGACGGGGGAGCCCCTGGGTATGTAGACGAAGCCGAGAGATTTGACCGGTGTAGGCTCGTGCCAAAGCCTGGAGCCCACCCCCTTGCTCAGGGTAGGCATCATGGATATCGAGGGTCGACAGGGATGTAAGGGGGTATGGGGGAACGGAGAGGTCATCCAATACGCCCCCCAGCGAGGTTGTTGTGACAGATATGGTCGATATCGGAGGAGAGTAACACGGTATAGTCGGGGGAAGCGGTTGTAACGCGGGAACAGACCCCGCCCCAACACAGTGGAGGGATAGCAAGTTGGGGAACATCCGAATAATCGGCCAAATGTCGCCTCTGCGTACGACGCCGAGGTTTAGGGTGAAGGAGGTTATCTTGTGGGCCACACTCGAAATCGCGGCTGCTTCTGATCGCCAAGGAGGGGTGATCGCCCCAGCCATTGTGATGTGCTGCAGGGAGGTGAAGCTCGCGCATGCGGACATCCACCTCGTAGAACCAGCGCAACCAGCGTCTATGACGATGCCTCGAATGTAATGTATCATGGTCGGCGAGATTTCGATAAGGCGGTCGAACTTGCCCAACAAGCGGTGGTAAGCAACACGACCTCGTTGAATCGGTGATACTTGCTTGTGACGGTCCAAGACCTGGCAACGAGCGAGCATGCGACGAGGGTTTTGGGCGCATCGTGGAGGAAATCGATGATACGGTCGATGAGTTCTGGTGGAAGTTCGGGCTGGGCACGCTCAGTCTTCGAGCACATGGAGGTCATGATCGAAGATTGGATTAATGCGACCTCGATCTTCCTATCTTCCTCCGTTTTTACGACCGAGGCCGGGCAGAGGAAACCAGGTAAATGAAACACTTGGACTAGCATATCGAAAACAATGTACTCGTTGGCCAGTTGGGCTAGGGAAATATAGGCAAGATGGGGGCAGGAGCGGTTCAAACAAAATGCACAGGGCTCATGCAGCCTCGTCGCTAGCCTTCCAACGCAAATTATCCTCGTAGAACTTGATTATCTATCGACGTGTCAAGTAAAAGTGTTTGAGAACCAAAATAATTGCGTACCTTCTTGGGGAACTTGTCATTGCACACGGACGATGATAGCCTGAAATGCTCCTTGGTCGTCCTACAATAAGACTGCGTCAGTGCGCGGTGGTGTGAAAGCCCAACGGAGAGCTTACAGCGTCCCATAGATAATCAGATCCCCTTCGTCCCTCTCAATGGTGTCTACCGTGTCGATGAGAGTCTCCCACGAGTCAAGGTACATATACTTGTCCATCGGCGCGAATTCCACCAGATCTGTGTCCTCTTCATTGTGTTCTGGCTCGGCCTTCTTCTTCGTGGAGGCGGGTGCCTTCTTCTGCTTCTTCGCAATGGGCCGAACTGGTGACCGCTCCGGTTCCTCCTCGTCGGAATACGCCTTTGATTTCATGCTGGCCCGCGCTCGTTTCTTGGGCTCCTGCTTGGAGGGCTCCGTAGACTTACGAGGTTTCGCAGCCTTCTTAGCCGCAGCTCTCTCCTTGGCTCGTCTCTCATCCAAAAATTTGGAAATCAAGTCGCCTGCGTGCCTGCACGGATCGAAAACATCAGCACTGAGCTATACAAATGCGGGAAAACGTACGGCGCGTCGGATTCTCTAACCCAACTGTTCTCCTCATCACCATACCCTTTCCACTTCACGTAGTACGCCATCTCGTCCTGTGAGAACGTTCAGGCTGCGTCTTCGAGGCCAAGAAAAATACACGGTGCATACTTTGAATATCTCCATGCTGGAGTCCAGAACCTTCGCAATCTCGTACTCGCCCTCATCATCATCATCCCCTTCGTCCTCGCCCATTGGGTCGTCGACGGGGCTCTTCTCTCTCTTCTTTTGCTTTTTGGAGGGAATGCGTTCGGCTTCGCTCTCCGACTCGGGTGAGGCCGCGCGAGGCATGATTTTAGGCTGATTGACGCGTTTTAGGAGCGGAGACGGAGTTTGTTGGCGGTGTGGGGAGAGGTTCAGGGATAGGTGGTACACGTGATCAACCGTGTCGCGTCTCGGCAGGCGCGGCTTGGGTGCAGGATTTGTTTGAACTCTAAAATGATTGTAGCTACCCGTACACTCTCGGTTCGTTGCAACGGATCGGCGGCGACATTACTCGACAAACACTGGATCTGACGGGGGAATCCCATTGATAGGACTTTGGTACAATTAGGGAACATCATGTACAGATGAAGAGGTCGCCGAAACCGCGTTCATTCAGGGCTTGAGCGAGGGGCGGTCTTTTTTTGTGAAGGGCTGGCGCTTCGGCCCCGGACTCGACCCTTTCTGGGGCCTGATGGAGGAGGTCGGACGAAGGCGTAGTCGCACTGAACCGCCTGCTCCAACAAGGTGCTGCCCGGTGCGCTATCAATCGCAGCCTGCGCCTCCGCCATGGTTTCGTACTCCACAAGTGCATACCCCTGGAATTGAAGAGCGGGTGAGCACGTGGATCGTCAACGCATGCGGAAGGGCAGAGCAGGAGAATCACACCTTGACATAACCTGTCCTTCGATCAAGGTTGAGGTGGAGATTCTTGATCTCCCCATACTCTGCAAACTTGTCCGTGATGTCCTCCTCGGTAGCTTCCTCGTGGACGTTTGTGACCATTACGATCCACCCCTCTACAGCTGGGGAATGAGGCTGTTCAGGGTCGCGTATGGTAGTGGCGGGAGGGCGAAGACGTACATCGAGCAGCCCTGGTCTCGGTTGTGGATTCCACACGGTCAAACTTTTGATCTCCTCCGACACCGCTCTCGTTGCCACCTGGGAGGTGGGGGTAAAAACAATCGAAAAAGGAGCACGCCGCACGTTAATCCATACCAGAGCTTTGAAACCCGCGACCCTTGCGCCGGATAATGCCTGCGAATGACAGTCAGCTAACGACCGCACCTGAGCGTTCTCACATACCTCCATCAACGCTCATATCATCCTCAGACATTTTGACCACAAGAAACCGGAGTCGGGATGATGGGGGTAAGCAAGCTTGTTACGGACACCCGACACGTGATTGATGGCCGTTTCCCGGTCACGATCAGATCTGGTCATTGGCGGCATGGAGGCTTTTCCGTTTCATTTTCCGCATACCCGGGCGAATCTCGACTGATGAGAACCCTTCGCAGGGGCTGTGCTTCAGAGATTCACATGGACACGCCTAATCTGACGCCCACTGTTTCACCCACCAGCTACGACATCTCAGTTTGAATCCGCTCGTGTCTTGTCTTGATCGTTGTCGGGCAACACTGAACCCGTACCGCGAAGGGCTTGCCGCCGGTATGGTTTATATACCACTCCTTGCGAGAAACAAAGCCCTCAGTTTCCCACCTCGTCTCCCTATTTCTCTCCTTTTTTTTGGAATCCCCCCATGGACGCCATTACACTGATCAATAAGCCCTGTCGCCTCTGTGGGAAAACCACTGCAATGTGGTGCGGTCGATGCCAGAATGCCTGGTATTGCTCCCCAGAGCACCTCCAATCTGTACGGCTCTCCTCTCCCTGGGATCCATGGGTCCACGCTGACTCTCCCGACCTGCCAGGACTGGTCCAGCCACCGTGGTGAATGTGTGGTGGTACCAACCCCCACCCACACCACTCTTTCGACAGGCAAATGTCAAACAGTGACCGCGTCTGCCCTATTTTTTGGGCCCGGCGATGGTAACCACTTTTAACTCCGCTTATATTCTGACAACGGGCTGACCCTCTCGCCAGACGGCCCACGCACAGTCGGAGTAAGCTGCGCCATCGTCGATGGAACGGCCTGCCCTGCACCGATTGTTCAGAGCTACTTTACGGAGAACCAGCCGTACGCCGTCATCCTCACACAAGGATTAAATGGAGAGCCCTTGCGGTATCCCCTCCACATCTTCTACTGCCCCTTATCGCTGTCCCGGGGCTCGCCCGTTAATGGTGCCATCAAGCGCATAACTGGAGGTGGTCAAGCCAAGAAGCCTTGGTGTGGCCCGGTCTTGGTTATGAAGTTCAACGGCTCCCGACGTCAGGGCTACTCCGATGCCACCTCGAGCGATTTTACTGCCTTATCGGCCTATTTCCTTGCATACAAGTAGCTCGTGCCGTTTCAAACGTTCCTTGGTGACAATCTTTCTTCGAACCCCCGTCTCTGGTAGACTAGACTTTCCACTCATCTCCTAATGTAACATTAGCAATGGTGATGATCCCACCACCCCGGCTCATATTTTTCTTCCCCGGCTGGTGGGTGTCCATACTTCTTACCGTATCGTCCTATATCGTACATAATACTCCGTTTTCCATGCTCCCTCCCCGGGTGAACACAAAACCGCCACGCGGTCCCAAAATCAATGCGGTAAGAGAGGTGACCGAAACACCCCTTTCACCATGCTGAAGGAAGATCCTCCGGGAATATCGCTGATCGTCCCTGGTATCTCCCACCCAGGTCGTCGATAACGGACCTCCTTCCCGATAACGAAACACTGATAACTGTGAAAAAGAATCCCTTCACTCGCCCGCATCTTCCGCTCCGGTCAGTTCGGTGAGAACCTCAATCCTGGCGGTGCAGTGTATCCAAGGTTGACCAGATCAGGGTACCGATCTACGGTTTTGGGTTGCCGATGGTGGATCGTATGCCCGCTTACACTTAGGCGATAGAAGCGCCACCTCAACCGTACCCGATTGAGAACGATGCCCAGAGCCCAGTTTGTTTCGTCTGCCTGGATTCCTGGTGCCTGTTTCGCGAGCGCCCTCACCCCAAAGGCGAGAAGAAACCAGGATATGTTAGACGAGCCACGTCCGAATCCGTCAGGGTTCACTCCCTTGTGCAGGATCTCAGGCGGAGATCGAGGGCCGCGTGGGTCCCCATTACTCCACCCGCCATCTCATAACTCCCAAGGATCCAAGGTACGAAAGGCAACTTGAACCTTGAACCCTAACGATGAGGGTTTCACCCAAGCCGTGAAACTCCCATCCTAAAGGAAATCGGAGGGGTTTCACATGAAACAGTGACGAGATCCCTGGTATGTTTGAATTGTGGGCGTCTGTGGAGCGCCGATCAGGCCTAGGGTCTCCGGTGAGGTTCGCATTGGCCTTGCACAACCTGTGGCGCGCGGTCACTCTGACAACCTCAAGTGTCAGAAACATTACATGATGGGGTGATGTTGATCTGGGGTTTTGGGCGCTTCACGATGTGTCGTCGTCGGCACGGTCCAGCGAACCGAGCGTGCCGACGTGGCGGAGATGGCCAGGTTTGGTGGATCACCGATGCCTTCGCACACCCTGGCATTCACTGAGCGCTGTACACGGTGATCAGCTCGTGACAGCCGGTACGGATCTGCGGGATTGGGGAAGTTGATAACGAATAACGCATACGATGACATTCACACTACTCTTGTGCTAGGACTGCCAGGATGGGTCATTGAGTCTTTGCCTCTCTAGCCAACTTCCTGTCAACACGTTTGCGGATACTCTTGTGTAACTCGTGTGTATAGACGACCGTAGCTTGCTTCCACCCCAGCACGCCAACGAAGTACTCCAGGAGAGAGTGTGACCAGTACGGTGCAGAACCGGCAGGTCGACCGACAAACCGCGCCCCACCAGAGAGGCCGACCTTATTCAACGATGCACGGACGAACGCAGTGGCAGTGGGGATCATCATGGTGGGTTTCCTGATCTTAGACATCTTGGACACCTTCGGAGACGGGTCAATAACGGCTACCGGTCGCTGGATCATTCCGCTTACAACGAAGTATGGGTTAATACATTGGACGGTCACACCGTGGTTTTTAACTTCCTCGGCGAGTGCGGTCGAGAAGGTGTCGACGAATGCTTTGGTCCCGGAGTACGTGGCAAGCATCGGGGAGGGGACGATCCCGCTGAACGATCCGATATTCAATACCAACCCGTTCTTCCTGGAGCTAGATGAGTGGAGGGTAACCGGGTGAGCAAGAGCCAGGACGTACCGGTTGACCATCCCAGGCAGGACCATCCTCGTGACCCGGACAGTGGCAGCGACGTTGATCCCGATGATATCCGAGATTTCAGAAGGTCCAGATTCCACAAAGTACACTGGATGGGCGTGTGACCTTCCGACATTGTTTACTGGGCGAATGGTAAGCTGGTTGGCGACACGCATGAAAAACGGTGCCACGAACCCAAGACGCCGACGTGAATCCCACGCAAGGCTTCCTCGAATTGTTCCCAACCGCCGTGATCGGGCTTTGAGACATCGAGAATGATAGCCTTACACTGGACTCTCCCTTTGGTATCAGACGCTGTGTTGGGAGAGGTCAGGACTCAGTGAAGAGGATACGAAGGGTGGGAACCTACCAATCTCATCGATGACGGATTTGAGGGAGGTTTCGTTCCTGGCAACAACCAAAACGTTGAATCCCCTCTTGGCCAGTTGAATTGAGTATTCCCGCCCAATGCCATCGGAGGCGCCAGTGATGACTAGTCCGGTAGGTCAGTATCGCGTGGGGCGGTGAGTGTACGTTTGCTTGCCAGCCCAACCCCCTTTCCCCGCCCCAAATCTTTTGAGCTGATGGCGGAATACATGAGTTGCTGTCGCAGACGCCTCAGCGGTAACGCTCACGTTAGTTCCCGGGAGAATGAATGTCTCGCTAAGCACGAGTAATGTCTTGATCACAAACTTTAGGAAGGTGAGACCCCCCAAAGCGTAGAAGAACGCGGAAATAGGATTTCCTTTCACTGAGGCATGTGGTCACTCAGCTGAGCCTCGATTTCGACCACAGGGGACGCGACTTACCAAACGGGATCACCGTGTCCATCGTGGTTCGCCTGTTGATTTTTAGCGCTTGCCAACACATCCCTTCGATCATCCGGTTCCGGTTCACGGCGATCAATCTTGATCGGCAGTGCCGTCGTGGTTGCTGAGGGGAGCCGATTCCCACGGTTGTTGACATCCCCATGGCGCTTGATCTTGAAACCAAACGAGCCGTTGGCCAGGTATGCTCAAGACCACCCTACAAACAGATCTTACACTCAGCCTAAACGCAGCACTTTGTGTTCGGGTTTGCGGGATACGAAATCAACGATGATATTCGTTCCTTGATCCGCGATTACTATGTGGGGTGAGAGATGCCAGAATCACAACCATTTTGTTGTTGCCTTGAACGCTGAGCGCTGAACCTTAATGCAGGAATGTGATCCTTATGAAGCGCAACATCCAAAGAAAGTGTTACCTCATTCCTTGCGATCGAGAGGCCGGAACTTGACAGCTAACGACGACGTGATGGATTAGGTTTCGAGCAGGCCCATAAACTGGTACACGATCTACAACAGCTCGCTAAAGATTCCGGCCACGAGCAACCTTTGTTGATCGGCATCGACCAAGAAAATGGTATGGGTCCGTTTTCATATCTATTCCCCGAGCACTTCTCAAGTACCGGTTGCAGGGCTGGTATCAGGATTCAGTCTCGGCTCTGGCGAAGTTGGGACTCAGTTGTACGTCAAGGTCCAGGAATAGTGGATACATCCTGAAACTCATGCGTTCGTTATGTGTACAGCCCTGGAGCCATGTGCATTGCCGCAACGGGCTCAACAGAGTTAGCAGAAGAAGTTAGCAGAGCCTCGGGATTCGAAATGAGGCTTGTTGGAATTAACTGGGTCTATAGTCCGGTTGCGGACGTCAACACGGACCCCAGAAATCCAGTCATTGGAACGCGCTCATTTGGAGACGGTAATAAGTTCTTCTCTCCCACTCAACAACCCTGTTAACTGGTACATACATAGATCCCACATCAGTGGGAGAGTTTGCCTGTGCCGTAAGCCGCGGCTTGATCGCCTCTGGAATAGCACCAACCCCAAAACACTTCCCTGGACACGGAGATACCCATGTCGATTCACACCTCGGACTACCCCGCATCCTCAAGTCTCTAGACGAGATACGAGAGGAGGAATTGATACCTTTCCGGTCCCTCATCGCAGAAGGTGTCCCAACCATTATGACCGGTCACATGGCCCTACCCAAAATCACTGGCTCAGACATTCCGTGTTCCCTTTCCAAGGACATCACCTCCACTCTTCTGCGGGGCCAGCTAGGGTTCGAGGGAGTGGTTGTTACCGATTGCTTGGAGATGGACGCCGTAGCGGAGTCATATGGAGTGGAAAATGGTGCTCTGATTGCCCTGGAGGCGGGTGCAGATATCGCGATGATTTGCCATACCCCCACGAAACAGAAGGGGGCCGTCGAGCTCGTCCATGCAGCTTTGACAAGCGGAAGGTTGACCCTTGATTCAATGCGGGGAAGCCGCGGGCGGATCGCGGATCTCAAGTCCAAGTTCGTCGGAAACTGGTCAGATGTCCTTGATCCGGTTTTTGATTCCGGGAGGAAAATCCAGCTCAAATCCGAAAACATCGCCTTGAGCGAGTCCGCGTATTTGGGATCCACGGTACTGGTCACTGACCACAACTGTGCTTTGCCGATCCCGAAAGGAAGCGCTGTGATCTTCTTCACGCCAGAGAGCGAGTCACTTAACCGTGCCGTGGATGATGCGGAAGCTGTCCTCCGGACGAAGAATGGGGACATCAGGAACACGGCCGCCCCTTCTGACATATCCTTCGGCTCATCCATTTCCGCCAGGACTCAAAACATGCATCACGTCGTTTACGCGAAGGATCTCACCGTCACGGAGGAGCTGGGCAAACAGCTCTCAATTGCCAAGTACATCGTTTTCGCCACCCGCAACGCCGACAGGAGTGCCTGGCAACTCCGAGCCCTTTCGGCGATTGCTGAGGTCAAAAACGCTGACACAGAGGTGATCATCATCTCTACGTGTGCGCCTTACGATCTCCTGAACGTGAAACTCGACTTCCCGTTCGCATACCTTGTCACCTTCGAATTCACTCGCCCCGCGCTGGAGACAGTCACCAGGGTGATTTTTGGGGAGGCTAAACCCGCAGGGAAAATTCCCGTCCTCGGGGGAAACGTGTTGCCAGAACGGGGTTTTACTACGTAGTACCGAGGGTGATTGCGGGCGTAACGCGTACGTTTTCAATGCAAACAGACCGGCATCGGCGAAACCAAGGGACAATGCACATAGCAATAAGCAACAAAGATATGTAGGAGCATGACACAAACATGGTGAGGAATGACAAGTTCATAATCATATCGGGGCGTCGGGGTATGCAAAGTGGGAAGAGAAGTCCGAGTAAACGGACCGGGGTTCAATGTTCACCAACGTATCAACGATTCAAACCAACAGGCATGTCCTCCACAGCGGACTCCAGCGACTCCCAGTTGCTCGCGACAGCTTGGGCGAAGGCACGCTCGTCCCGTGCGAAAGCCTGGATGGCCAGAGCCAACAATGTGTGTTCTCGATTGTGCAACACGACCCGCAGCTCATGCCACATACTAGAAGGGAAAACTGTGAGGCTGGGTGTGGTGGTGGACAATGGAAACTGGCTCACCAGGCACGTATATAGACCCTTCGATTGAGCTGAGCTGCAATGGTGGCCTGATCCTTCTCAATACTTCCTACAAGCCTATCCACCTCATCCTTCCCGCTATCCTTTTGCGCGTCTCTGGTAGATTCGAGCTTGACCTGGGTAGACTCTACGCGTTTCTTCAGGCGTTCAACTTGGTCTATAGACAACCGCGTTTGCCGGAAGAACAAATCGCGCATAGCGATGTATAGATCCCTTTGAGCCTGAAGGGAACTTTAGTGTCAAGCGCTCAGATTCGAGCGTTCAGCTCACCTTCAAGGCTTCCAAACTCCCATGCTGGAGTCCACGTGTCTGAAGGAACTCGTTGACTGCCGTTTCGAAAGGTGAAGTTGGAAGGGTCTTACCCGTTGATCCACAAGATCAGCCTGAGTCTGAAGATGTTGGGCCACAGTTTCGATGCCCTGTTTCAACCCATCCGCTAACTCGCACCCGTCACCCCTCCAACACATGGGCTGGT
>Ga0307509_10006709_pt1 | contig 15353 bp, 17 predicted proteins | sample 10_EM_MG_FD_202245 | JGI IMG/M metagenome (GOLD analysis project Ga0307509, IMG submission 202245) | Populus trichocarpa ectomycorrhiza microbial communities from riparian zone in the Pacific Northwest, United States - 10_EM | ecosystem: Host-associated > Plants > Roots > Unclassified | place...
CGACTCGCCTCTTCAGGTCAGCGTGCCGTCGACGGCAGCGTTCAGGTTCAGGTTCAGGTCAACGTCAAGGTGGTTACGTATCGCCCTGGAGCTCGAGCGACCACGGTGCGGCCGACGAGCAACCACCGCTGATCGGACGGACCTCGACCGACACGGTGCGCCCATCGTCGTCGCCGTTCGAGACGGTGCCCTCGCCCCACTCGATCCGCGCGCTGTCGAGCGTGCCGGTGGTGGTCCCACTCGCGGACGCGTTCGTGCACTCGATCGAGTCGTTGCCGCTGTTGAAGTAGACGAAGACGTCGTAGTTGCTCGCGGCCGGCGACGTCAGCCTCGCGGTCATGCTGAGCTTGGTCCCGAACACGCTGCTGTCGTCCTCGGTGACGCGCACGCTGAACCAGCCGGCCTGGTAGCCGTTCGCGGTCACCTTCTGGCTGCCGGTATCGCCGCTGATGCTGCCGAGGTTCATCGCGCCGGCGCAGGTCGCCCCGCTCGCGCACGCGTCCGCGGCGTCGGGGGGCCGGGCGTCGGGCGCGGGCTTGCCGTCGATCGCGACGGCCGGCGCGTCGACCGGATCGCCCCCGCTGCCCGGCTTGCCGGCGTTGGCGCATGCGGCGCACAGGGCGGCGAGTACGTACGCGCGCAGCATGGCGCGACGTTAACACGCAAGCCCGGCGTCGCCGCGGCAGATCCGGGGTGCTACCGTGGAGCCTGACCGTGTTCCGCATCGCGATGTCTTTGGTCTCGGCCCTGGTTCACTACTACGTGTACCGACGGAGCGTGGAGGTGGGGTGGAGCGCGAGGGGCGTGCCGGGGCGGCGGGTTCGGCGACTCCTCGCCGCTGTCACGATCTTGTTATTTCTGTCCGTCCCGATCCAGACCTCGGCGCGCATGTGGGCACCGGGGCTGTCCGCCGCGCTCGGCTGGGTCTCGGGGCCGTGGCTCGCGTTCGTCGGCGTGTCGGCGACGCTGTTCGCGATCGTCGATCTCGTGCGCGGTGTGACGTGGCTGGTCGGCAAGGCACGCCCGCAGGCCGCGATGGATCCGTCGCGCCGCGCGTTCCTGACCCGGGTCGGCGGCGGTGCGGCACTGGCGGTGACCGGTGCTAGCGTCGGGGTCGGCATGATCGAGGCGCGCGGCGAGCACGAGGTCGTGACCGTCGAGATCCCACTCGCGAAGCTGCCGAAGGCGCTCGACGGGTTCACGATCGTCCAGCTCAGCGATCTCCACACCGGGATGACGATCGACAAGGAATTCGTCGAGCGCGTCGTCGCGCGCACGAACGCGCTCCAGCCGGATCTCGTGGCGCTGACGGGCGACCTCGTCGACGGCACGGTCGCGAACCTGCGCGAGGACATCGCACCACTCGGTCGGCTGAAGGCGAAGCACGGCGTGTTCGCGGTGACCGGCAACCACGAGTACTACGCCGGCGCCGACGCATGGATCGCCGAGATCAGCTCGCTCGGTGCACGCTATCTCCGCAACGAGCGGGTCACGATCGGCGATGCGGCCGCGAGCTTCGAGCTAGCCGGCGTCGACGACTACTCGGCACACGAGTGGCCCGGCCACGGCGAGGATCTCGTGGCGGCCACCGCGGGCCGCGATCCTGCGCGGGCGCTCGTGCTGCTCGCGCATCAGCCGCGCCAGGTCAAGAAGGCCGCGCGCCATGGCGTCGACCTCCAGCTCTCCGGCCACACCCACGGCGGGCAGATCTGGCCGTGGCACTACATCGTGAAGCTCCAGCAAGGCGGCCTGCTCGCCGGCAAGTACCTTCATGAGAACACGCAGCTCTACGTGACCCGCGGCTGCGGGTACTGGGGCCCGCCGGTGCGTTTGCTCGCGCCGCTCGAGATCACGAAGATCGTCCTGCGCAGTACTGCCGCCGCGTGACCCGCTACCATCGACGGGAGATGAAATGGCTCCTGGTCCTCGCCCTCTGCGCGAGTGCAGCGGCGGATACCGGCGGCCGGATGGGCGGCGGATCGTGGAAGTCGGGTGGCTCGTCGTCGGGCTCGACGCGGATCGGCGGCTCGTCGTCGTCGAATACCTGGTCGACCCCGTCGACCCACACGTACTCGCCGCCGAGCTATCCGAAGGCCGACACCAGCTCGTTCGGCGGTGGCACCCACTGGTCGACCCCGGTGTCGTCGACGCCGAGCGATGCCCACCCGACCGGCACGGATCCGGTCTACGTCTCCACGTACGAGCCGCCGGCGGAGAGCTGGTTCTGGAAGTACGGGTTCTGGATCTTCTTCTTCGGGATCATTGCGATCATCGCGTTCAGCTTCCTGCGCGACTTCTTCGGTATCGAGATGCCGAGCTTCCGTCCCCGGTTCGAGGGTCCCGTCCCGCAGGACGAGATCGACGTCTCCGTGCTGCGGATCGGCATCGACGGGCGCGCCCGCATGTTCGTCCAGAGGGAGCTCGCCCGGATCGCGAAGACGGCCGACACCGCGACCGAGGAGGGCCGGGTCGCGATGCTGCGCGAGGTCGCGCTGATGCTCCGCCGGCTGCGCGATGCGTGGATCTACGGAGGCGCGGTCAACGAGGCGATGGGCGAGCTGGCTCGGGAAAAGTCTGTGTTCGATCACCACGTCGACGACGCGCGGGTCCGGTTTCGCGAGGAGACGGTCAGTAACGTCCAGGGCGCCCACACCGCGGCGACCGCCAGTGCGTACCTGCCGCGCACCGAGGAGGGCGCCGGCGTCATCCTCGTGTCGATCATCCTCGCCGCCCGGCGCGAGCTGTTCACGGTCACCAAGATCGGCAACGGCAGCGACCTCGTGGCGGCGCTCGAGGCCGCGGGCACGCTCGATCGAGACTCGCTCGTCGCGGTCGAGATCGTGTGGCAGCCTAGCGAGGACGCGGATCGGATGTCGTCGATGGAGCTCGAGGCGAAATATCCCCAGCCCGAGCTGTTCCCACTCTTCGGTGCGCTCGTCGGCAAGACGTTCTGCTCGTTCTGCGGTGGCCCCTTCCCCGCCGAGCTGGTGTCGTGTCCGCACTGCGGTGCGCCGGCACCGGGTCGCGAGGCAGCGTGAAGCGCGCGCTCGTCCTCGTGGCGATGCTCGCGTGCAAGCGAACCGACGACGATCCGAAGAAGACCACCGCGCTCCCCCCGACCCCGTTCGACGAGGTCGACGTCGATCTCCCGCCCGGGAGCTCGGACCTCGCACTCGACGACCGCGGCCACCTGTGGTCGATCGCCGAGCGCGATCGCGTGATCTCCGAGATCGAGCTGACGGACAACCCGATCGCGACGCGCGTCACGCACCACCCGGTCGACGGCGTGCCCGACGGCGTCGACACCGAGGCGATCGCTTGGCTCGGCGGTGGCAAGTTCGCGATCGGCACCGAGGGCCAGCAAGAGGCGACCGCGGCGGTGATGTTCGGCGAGCTCGGCACCGACGGCCGGATCGCGATCCATCCCGCGCTGTCGTTCACGAACGACCAGCTCGGCGTCGTGATGACGAAGAACCACGGCGTCGAGTCGCTGTGCGGCCGCGGCGATGATCTCCTCGTCGGCATCGAGTCGTGGGGCACGCTCCCCGACGGAGGCCGGTGGTCGCCGCTGATCCGGCTCCACGGTGGTGCCGTCACCGAGATCGCGAAGCTCCGGCTGACGAGCGATCGCGGCAAGCTGTCGGCGCTGTACTGCACGTTCGCGCCCGACGGCACCGCCGACGTGATCGGCATCGAGCGCCACTACGGCGTGTCGCGGATCCTGGCGTTCTCCGACGCCCTCGGCGCGAAGGAGATCACGCCGAAGATCGCGATGGACCTGTGGACCGTCGTCCGCGATCGCTATCACGAGAAGCTCAACCTCGAGGGCATCGTCACGCTCGCCGACGGCCGCTGGGTCATGGTCAACGACAACCAGGGCGCGCAGGTCGACGGCCCGACGAAGCTGTTCGTGTTCCATTCGCGTTAAGCTCGCCGGATGAAGAGGTGGATCCTCGTCGTCCTCGCGTGCGCGTGGACGTCCGCGTTCGCCGATACCGGCGGCAGCATGGGCGGCGGCTCGTGGGGCGGTGGTGGTGGTGGTGGTGGCGGTTACTCGTCGAGCTCGTCCAGCTCGTCGAGCTCGAGCAGCTCCCACTCGTACAGCGGCGGCTACTCGTCGTCGGGCGGGTCCGGCTCGCTCGACGGTGGCAGCGTCGCGCTGCTCGCGGTCATCCTCGTGGGCTGGGCGATCGTGGCTGTCGTCCAGGCCGCGACCAAGTCGAATCGCGGCAGCTACGACGACGACAGCTCCTACCTCGGCCTGAGCGACTTCACGCCGATGGAATCGGCCGATGTCTCGGTCTTGCGGGTCGCGATCGACGGTCGCGCGCGCAAGTTCGTCCAGTCCGAGCTCGCCCGGATCGCGAAGCTCGCGGATACGTCGACCGCCGAGGGCCGCGCGACGATGCTGCGCGAGGTCGCGCTGACCCTGCGCCGCCTGCGCGATGCGTGGGTCTACGGCGGCGCGGTCAACGAGCCGATGCGCGGACTCGGTGCGCAGAAGGCGGTGTTCGATCGCTACGTCAACGACGCGCGCGCCCGGTTCCGCGAGGAGACGGTGCGCAACGAGCAGGGCGTCCAGACCGCGACCGCGGCCTCGAGTTACACCCCGCGGACCGACGAAGGCGCCGGCCTGATCCTCGTGTCGCTGATCATCGCGGCACGCCGCGAGCTGTTCACCGTGCGCCAGATCGGCAACGGCGACGACCTCCGCGCCGCGCTCGACGGCGCCGGTACGCTCGATGCCACCTCGCTCGTCGCGATCGAGATCGTGTGGCAGCCGTCGGAAGACGCCGATCGGATGTCGTCGATGGAGCTCGAGGCCAAGTATCCGAAGCCCGAGATCATCCCGATCCAGAATGCGCTCGTCGGCAAGACGTTCTGCACGTACTGCGGCGGGCCGTTCCCGGCCGAGCTGGTGACCTGCCCGCACTGCGGTGCTCCTGCGCCCGGACGCACGGCGTAGGCAACCTTTTCCGGGCTCGTCGTTGCCACGGCGCCTCGGCGGGCGTGGTGTACAACCTGCGCATGCGTACGCTGGTGTTCTGGGCACTGCTGACCATCTCGCGGCTCGCCGGAGCCGAGGGGCAGAAGCTCACGCTCGATCAGGTGATCGCGAAGGCGGTCGCGAATCCGCGGGTCCAGATGGCCGAGGGCGATCGCGCCGCCGCCGAGGCCCGGGTCGACGAGGCCGACGCCGCGCGGCTACCGAGGATCAAGGGGACCGCGTTCGCGACGATCAGTCCGGAGATCCGCTGCGACGACAAGACGACGTGCATCTCGACTCACCCGCAGAACTTCGAGTTCGCGTTCTCGGGGTTCTTCGTCGGCGCCCAGCTCGACGTGACCCAGCCGCTTTACACGTTCGGCAAGATCGCGCATGCGCGGGCCGCCGCGCGAGCGGGGCTCGACGCGCAAACCGCGCTCGCCGACGAGGCCGCGGGCGATGCCGTCTCCGACGCGGCGCGCGCGTACTGGGGGCTCAAGCTCGCGCGCGAGCTCGGCTACATGCTCGACGACGGCATCGAGCAGATCGAGAGTGCGAAGCAGCACTTCGACGAGAACAAGGGCATCACGATCTCGGATCGCCAGCGGGTCGCCGTGTTGCTCTCGCAGGCAAAAGCGCAGCGCGCGGACGCGGCGCAGGGCGAGTCCCAAGCGCTCGCCGGTCTGCGCGCGATCACCGGCGTCGCCGACGCCGACATCGATGATGCGGAGCTCGCGACGATCGAGCACACCCTGCCCGGCTCGAAGGAGCTCGCGACCGAGCGCCGGCCGCAACGGATCGCCGCGAAGTCCGGCGCGACCGCCGCCGACGAGCTCGCCGCGCTCGAGACCGCGAGCTACTTCCCCGACATCGCGCTCGTCGGCTCCGCGGTCGCGGCGAAGGCTCAGGGCGTCGACGATCCGCCGAGCGTGTTCGCGAACGATCCGTTCAATCGCTACGGCGTCGGTCTCGTCGTCGGCATGCAGTGGCAGATCGAGCCGTGGAACGTGAAGGCGCGCAGCGATCGCGCGAAGGCCGAGGCGCACAAGATGCACGCGCAGGCCGCGCTCGCCGAGCTCGGCGCGCGCTACGACGCCGAGACCGCGCTGTCGGAGGCGACCGCCGCGCACGCGAAGGTCGATGCGGCCGCGACCGGCGAGAAGGCCGCGCGGGCGTGGCTCGCCTCGGTGCTGCAGAACGAGGCGATCGGCACGGCAGAGTCGCGCGACCTCGTGGATGCCTATGTCGCGTGGTTCCAGCTGCGCGCCCAGTGGGCCACGGCGGTGGTCGGGTGGAACGTTGCCGTGATCCGCCTCGGACGTGCCACGGGTGAATTTAAGGCCGGCGCCCCGCGTCCGAGGTAGAAACCACCCCATATGAAGCGCCTGATCATCCTCCTCCTCGCCCTGTTCGCGGTGCCGGCCTTTGCCGGCCCTGCGGGTCCCGGCACCGCCGCCGTGAAGTCCGCGAACGAGAAGATCAGTGGTCTTCTCAAACAGAAGGTCACCGCCGGATCGAAGGACGAGAAAGAGCTCGCGGGAAAGGTCGCCGGCTCGGTCCGCGACTTCCTCGACATCGACGAGCTCGGCAAGCGCGCGATGGCGGATCAGTGGAGCAAGCTGAGCTCGGCGCAGCAGCAGGAGTTCCTGTCGACGCTGCGCGACCTGATCGAAGACAACTACGTCAAGGGCCTGCGCTCGAACCTCGAGTACACCGTCGACTACACCGGCGAGGCGACCGACGCCGGCAGCCTCGTCGTCACGACGCAGATCAACACCAAGCGGCACAACCGGCCGTACAAGATCGAGGTCGACTACGTCGTCAAGAAGGTCGGCGACAAGTACAAGGCGTGGGACGTCAAGACCGATGGCGTCGGCCTCGTCGAGAACTACCGCGAGCAGTTCAACAAGATCGTCGAGAAGGACGGCTTCGCGGGGCTGATCGCGAAGATGAAGAAGAAGCAGCAGGGGTAGCGCTACAGCAGAACCCGAACCCGAACGGTTAGCGGTATGGTCGCGGCGCATGTCGCTCCATCCGCCGTATCGCGAAGCCGCCGAGCAGTGGCTCGGCGAGGATCCCGATCCCCACACGCGCGCCGAGCTGAAGGCGCTGATCGATCGCTACGATCGCGGCGACACGGACGCGGCGAAGGAGCTGCACGAGAGCTTCCACGGCTCGCTCGAGTTCGGCACCGCCGGCCTTCGCGGCATCCTCGGTCCCGGCCCGCAGCGGATGAACCGCGTGCTCGTCCGCAAGGTGACGGCGGGGCTCGCCGCGTATCTCCACGCGACCGTGCCCGACGTCGCGACGCGCGGCGTCCTCATCGGTCACGATGCGCGCCACAACTCGCGGGTGTTCGCCGAGGACACCGCGCGCGTGCTCGCCGGCGCCGGGATCAAGGCGCTGCTCGCGCACCGGCCGTGGCCGACGCCGACCACCGCGTGGGCCGTCGTCGATCGCAACTGCGCGGCCGGCGTGATGGTCACCGCGAGCCACAACCCCGCCGCGTACAACGGCTACAAGGTGTACTGGGGCAACGGCGCGCAGATCATCCCGCCGCACGACGCGGGCATCGCCGCGGCGATCGCGAAGATCGGCCGGAGCGACGCGCTGCCGCTGCCGCTGCTCGCCGAGGCCCGCACGAAGCACCTCGTGATCGATCTCGACGAGGCGCTTCACGATCGCTACCTCGCCGCCGCGATCGCGTTGCGCGCGCAGCCGCAGCTCGATGGCAAGACGCTCGCGATCGCGTTCACCCCGATGCACGGTGTCGGCGCCGCATCGACCGAGCCGATCTTCGCGCGCGCGGGCTTCGCGAACGTGTCGACCGTCGCCGCCCAGCGCGAGCCCGATCCGGACTTCCCGACGGTTGCGTTCCCGAATCCCGAGGAGAAGGGTGCGATGGATCTCGTGCTCGCCCTCGCGAACAAGGTCGCCGCCGAGCTCGTGCTCGCGAACGATCCGGACGCCGATCGTCTCGCGGTCGCGGTGCCCGACGGCAGCGGTGGCTTCCGGCAGCTCACCGGCGATCAGGTCGGCGCGATGTTCGCGGACTACCTGCTCGAGGTCTCGGCGAAGGACAAGCGAATGGTCGCGACGACGATCGTGTCGTCGCAGCTGTTGTCGTACCTCGCGAAGGACGCCGGCGCCGACTATCGCGAGACGCTCACCGGCTTCAAGTGGATCGGCAACGCCGCGATGGACTACGAGCGCGAGACCGGCGGCCGGTTCGTGATGGGCTACGAGGAAGCGCTCGGCTATTCGATCGGCCCGCTCGTCCGCGACAAGGACGGCGTATCGGCGTGCCTGATCTTCGCGGAGCTCGTGCTGTGGAACCAGGCGCGCGGCCGCACCGTGCTCGCGCACCTCGACGACATCTATCGCCGGGTCGGCATGTTCGTGACCGAGCAGGTCTCGATCACCAAGCCCGGCTCGGAGGGTCTCGCGCAGATCAAGCAGGCGATGACCCGGTTCCGCGGCGAGCCGCCCAAAGCGATCGCCGGCCACACGGTCGAGCGGGTCCTCGATCTCGCGAAGGGCGAAGGCGGACTGCCGCCGTCCGACGTGCTCGTGTTCAAGCTCGAGGGTGGACGCCGCGTGATCATGCGGCCGTCGGGCACCGAGCCGAAGCTGAAGAGCTACTACGAGGTCCGCGTCCCCGTCGCCGCCGGCGAGGCGATCGCCGACGCGCGCAGCCGCGGTACCGCCGAGCTCGCCGAGCTTCGCGACGCGCACCAGAAGATGATCTGACGACCGCGGTACACGTTGCTCGCGCGACTCGCGGTCGAGGGGCAAGGTCCCAGCGGCCGGTCGATCCGCCGGCCAGTCGGCGACACGTCGCAAGCGCGCGAAATCCGCCGAGCGCGAGTTGGCCTTGCCGCTGCAAGACGGTCGCTCACCATGACGACGCTCTCGACCGACGATCTCGCGACCATCACCGGCGGCGCGCAGGGCTGGCTTCACCCCGCCGAGGACCCCGAGCCGAGCCACCAGAGCTGGATCCATCCGAAGGAGGAGGAGCGCGAGACGGCCGGCATTCACTCGGCCCACTCGTGGGTCAACGAGAACACCAACATCGCGTGCACCGGTGGCCTCTGGCACGGCTGCCCCTCGCCCAAGAAGGAAGACTGATCATGAAGCCCCTCGATCTCGACCAGCTCGCGCACGTCACCGGCGGCGCCGGTCACCCCGTCGCACCCGAGGCCGGCCAGTTCTGGTCGGGCCGCACTCCGCCCCCGGAGCTCGACGACAACGGCGTCGGCTTCGCGCGACACGTCCGGACCGGCCCGTTCGACTCGGGAAGGGACCGCTGATCATGGCGCCGCTCTCTCTCCTCGATCTCGAAGCCGTCACGGGTGGCGGCGAGGCCGTCTCGGTCTCCCCCGAGGCAGGCCAGTACTGGCACGGGCGGACCCGCGATCACGTCAGCGGCGACAACGCGCGCTCGGTCAGCCCCGAGGTTGGCTCGTTCTGGTCCCGGCCCCGCGTTCGCGAGGTCGACGAGGACGGTGTGCCGTACGCGACCGGCACCTCCTGGCACGGCCGCTAGCGCGGCGCGGTCGGGTTCGGCGTCGGCGCGGCGATCCGCGTGAGGATGTTCCGATCGGTGTGATGGAACGGCGCGTCCCTGCCCGCGACCTTCATGACGGTGTCCTGCTTGTACGACCACGTCCCGTTCGCATGCGCGTTGATCATCATCGTGAACCTCTCGGTCCGGAAGCCGTACTCGAGGAACGCGTTCGACACGATGCCGTTCGTGAGCGAGCCGCGCACGGCCTCGACGGTGAACGTGGTGTCGTCCTCGTGGGCCTTGCCGACTGCCATCGCGACCTGGCCGCGCGGGATCGCGAGCGTCATCAGGATCGCGCCGGTCGCCGGCTCCCACAGCCAGTAGCCGACCTGATCGTGGAAGGTCTGGACCTCGCCCGGCTTGACGATGTGCGTGTGGTAGCGCAGCCCGTAGAACAGCTGCGGCCCGTTGGTCTGCGCGTCGATCGGCTGGAGCTCGATCCGCTCCACGTACTGGTTCGACTCGGTCCCGGTCACGACGGGGTGCGTGTCGACGCCGGTCTCGCCCGTCCACACGCCCGCGATCGCGCGCAGCGGCCCGAGGCGAGCCAGCGTGTCCGGATCCGGCACCGGTTCTGTGAAGACGTCGCGCACCCGACCCCGGGTTTCACCGAAGTCGCGGCGCGATGCAAGGGCGCTAGGCCTCGTCGTACGCGGGTTCTTCGGGTTCGACGAAGGCGCGCGGCGTGGTCAGCGCACTCGCGAGCATCCGGTTGTAGAGGAACTCGGCGAACCGGCGGCCTTCGCCCTGCGCGTCGCCGAACAGCGCGCGATGGCTCGCATCCCCGCTCGGGTGACCGGCGAATCGCGCGCCGGAATAGAACGCGCTCGAGTCCTTGAGCTTGTTCATCGCGACCTGACAGAACGCGGCCATGGTCTCGGGCCACACGATCGACGGCCGCTCCTGCACGGTGCGCAGCGCGAGCTCGATGTAGAGACCCTGCAACAGCGCGAGCCCGGTGTGGGCATCGCCGCGCGCGGCGGTCATCACGTCGGCCAGGATTCGTTCGGCGGCGCGCTCGTCGAGGTCCATGCGGCACCGTAACTCCCTGGTCTGACAGCCGCTCCCGGCGCTATCCGCCGGCGGCGGCGAGCACGCCTTCGAGCCCCTCGAGGAACGTGTTGCCGTCTCCCGGGTTCGCGGCGTGCGGTGACTTCTGCTCGAGCTCGCGGACCAGGTTGTCGATCAGCTGCGAGCGCCCCTTCAGGCGCTGCGCCGCCTGGTAGCCGCGATCCATCATCTCGGCCGCGGCGCGCGGCGACAGGTCGAGCAGTTGACGCGCGTTCGCGACCGCGTCGCGCATGGTCTCGAGCGTGCGGCGGTCGTGCATGACGAGCACCTCGCGCTGGTTGATCGAGCCGAGCGAGTCGAGATACTTCACGAGCCCTTCGGTGGTCAGCCGCGCCGTGGACGTTGGCTCGCTCGCGAGCTGGCGCTCGAACTCGACCATCTGCCAGCGATCGGCCGGGCGCATCGCGCGGCAGACGACCGAGCTCACGTACTGGTGGAGCGTGAACCGAACGGTCGCGAGCGCGGGCTCGTACGCGCTCGCGTCGTCGGCCTGGAGCTTGTCGTTGTGCGGGCCGAGCGTCGCGGCGAGCTCCGCGACGCCGCGACGGACGAGGAGCGCGCGGCCGAGCGCCGTCAGGTAGCCGGGCACGACGGTCGTCGGGTTGACGTCGGGCAGGAACGTCTCGTAGACGGTCGTCACGAGCGCGTGGCAGGCCTCGCTCGCGGAGCTCTGGGTGTCGTCGAGCACGCCGAGCGCGTGGCCGATCTCGCCGGTCGACAGCGCGACCTTCAGGCGCTCGATCGCCTCGTTCTGCTGCGAGGTCAGGCCGTACTCGATCGAGCCGACGCGCTCGACCACCTTGGCCCAGCGCGCGGCGTCGTCCTGATTCTCGCCGTCGTCGATCTGGTCGAGGAATTCGAGCAGGTCGGCGCTGCCGAGCGCGAGGTCGTCGGGCTTCGTGACGGCTGGTTTGGCCTCGAAGTCGCCGAAGTCGAAGTCCTCGTCGACCGGCGGATCCGGCTCGACGCCCTTCGCGTCGCCGGCGAGCGAGCGGATGAACCAGAGGAGCTGGCGCAGCCCCGCGAACGTGGTGTCCCACAGCTTCTGGAGGCTCGCGGTCGCGGCTTCGGGATCGGTGGGCACCTTGCGGGTCGCGACGAACCGCTCGTAGAGGCTCTCGTCGAGCATGCGCAGATCGTCGAGCGCGCGCAGCGACAGCCGGACCAGCTCCTGAGCCTGGTTCTGGATCCTGGGCGTCTGGATGACCCGTTGAAGCCGTGCGTCCACGTCGGAGATCTAGGTTCGCATGCCGCGGCGCGACGGCAAACAATCAGCCCAACATCGCGAAGAACTTATCGAGCTGGTCCTTCTGCTTGGCCGGCATGTACTCGAAGTTACGGCCGCGGTCGATGATCTCCCAGAACTCCTTGGTCTCGACCTTCGCGAGGTGGTCGCGCGCCGCGAGGAGGCGCTCGCGGTCCTCGCCGATCATGTCGGCCGCGATCAGCTTCGCGCGATCGTCGGCGCCGACCGCCAGGTAGTAGCAGGCGAGCTTGATCTGGGCCTTGCGGATGCCCTGGAGCCCCGCTTCCTGCTTCTTCATCCGCAGCGGCTGATCGAGGTCGAGGAACAGCTCGAGCATCTTCGAATCCAGGTCACCGCCCTGCGCGTGGGTGAACTCGCACAGCGTCGACACGTCGTACGCGACCGTCTCGGTCACGAACCCGAGCTGCATGTCGTAGCTCGTGCGGCCGTAGTAGATCATGTGGCGGACGCCTTCGAGCGCGACGTCGTCGGCCTTGCCGCGGATCATGCTCTCCACGAACACCCGGTACTGGTTCAGCACGTTGTACGCGGTGCGCACCGCGCGCGCGTTGAGCGCCGCGCGCAGGTAGCTGTTCATGAAGCGGAACGCGAGCTCGAGCACGGCGGCGTCCTTGCGGCCGAGCGCGGCCTCGCCGATGTAACGGGTGTCGATCGCGATCAGGTAGCAGATGTCGGGCATGTCGCTCTGGGCCTCGGCGTAGATGCCGAGGTACTGGCGCAGCGCCTTCCACTCGAGCCAGGTCTTGTTCGTGGCGAGGTCGCGCAGCGACTCGGGATCCATCGCGACGAAGTCCGGGTTCTCGCGGATGCCCTCGCCGATCTGGAACCACGACCTCTGCGCGCGGTTCTTGACCGCGAGGTAGCCGATCACGAAGTCCTTGATCGCGTCGACCGCGCGGCTCGCGATGATCTTGTCCTTGCCCGAGATCGAGTTCGAGGTGATGTCGGTGAGCTCCTCGAGCGCGGACAGCGCGGGGCCCTGCGCATCGGCGATGAAGCTCGCGTCCTTCGACACCGACGCCTGCGCGATGTCGGCCGCGGCCTCCTTCTGGATCCGCGCGATCAGGCTGACCGGCTCGAGGAACCGGAACACGTACGCGAAGTACGGCAGCATGATGACGAGGCCGAGCGCGACCGCGCACATCATCGAGAAGATCGCGGCCCGCGGCACGAATTCGTTGTGGAGCGAGAGCGACAGCGCGACGCCGACGACGCACGTCACGACGTAGTACGCCATCACGCTCACGTTCGTGCGATCGCGCAAGAACATCTGCGCGACGCCCGTGTAGCGCTCCGACGTGAGCTGGACGAGGAGGGAGACCACGGTGATCACGATGCCGAGCACCGCGGCGGTCATGCCGGCCAGGCCGGAGAGCGCGTCCGAGATCAGCGTCGGCTCGAACCGGACGTAGCGGCTCGCGCCGGTCGCGGCGGGATCCGAGATGCCGCCGGTGACGTTGTTGTCGACGAGATAGAGCGAGATGAAGATCACCGCCGCGATCCCGCCGAGGATCGCCATCGGCACCAGCCACAGGCGCAAGCCGGAGCGCCTCTGGCGGCGTGTCGGCTTGTCCCGCGGCGTCACGGAGCCACGATAACCCAGGGCGCCGCGTTACTGGAGCAGCGCGGCGGGAACTTGGCCCGGCGTCGGCGCACCGAACGTGGTGTCCCACGTCGACCCGGTCTGCTCGCTCGTCTCGTCGTCGCCGCTGACCCCGTTGCCGTTGCCGGCCTGGGTCTCGTGCCCGGCCTCGAGCGCGATCCGCTTCGTCGACTTGCCGCTGCCGGGCGCGGTCGGTTGCGCCGCGATCGACATCGCATCGGCCTGGTACGCGTTCGCGAGCTGCGCGTAGCCGCTCTTCGACACGATCGTGTTGCCCGCGGTCGGCACGCCCGCGATCATGATGTCGACGTCGTGGACGAGCGGCGCCGCGCCGTCCCACTGGAACAGCACCACCACCTCGCCCGAGTCGGTGAGCGTCTGCTGCTGCGCGGTGACGACCGTGAGGCTCGCGTCGGCGATCGAGTACGTCGGAGCGACGCCGTACGCCGCGGTGAAGTTGGCGGCGGTATCGGTCGCGATGGTGATCACGGCGTGCGCGGCGACGATATCGTTCGGCGGGAACTTGACGAGGAAGTCGCCCGACGTCAGCGCGGGCACGCCCGCCGGCAGCTTGAAGTAGTTGCCGTTGTCGCAGAGGTAGAGGTCCACGAGCGGCACCGCGAACGCGGTCGGGTTCACGATCTCGATGTACTCGTGCCCCGCGGGGCCGAGCGAGATCTCGCTGAGGAGGAGTGGGACCTCGTGGGGTGCCGGCGGCGTATCGGAGCCCGAGCCCGACCCGGCATCTCCCGATCCATGCGAATCGCTTCCGTTGTCAGCCGTGGCCGCATCGGGCGGCCCAGGTGGATCGACCTCGTGCGCACCCATGGCGCAGCCCGCGAGGGCCAGGCTCGGGACGACGACGCAGACGCGCATTGCCCCGGCGATGTAGCTCGGCGCTCCGCCGACGAGCAAGCGCAAAAAACTTGAGGTAAGTTCGCCCCATGAGCGAAGTCACTCTCGAGGAACGCGGCCGGGCTTTGGAGAACCAGTTCTATGAAAAAGAGAACACGCAAAAGCTCGCCGCGATGAAGGCGAAGCTCGATTCCCAGTCGTCGAAGGAAGACCTGCGCAAGGTCTCGGGCATGACCGACGACGCGGTCCTCGACAAGCTCGTCCACCTCGGCCTCACCGCACAGACGATCGCGGCGCTCTCGCTCGTCCCGCTGATCCAGGTCGCGTGGGCCGACGGCACGATCCAGGACAACGAGCGCACCGCGATCCTCCAGGGTGCGCACGGCAAGGGCCTCGAGCAGGGCACGCCGGGCTACGACCTGCTCCAGACCTGGCTCGCGAAGAAGCCGAGCGACGAGCTCCTCGAGGCGTGGGAGGCGTACATCAAATCGCTGACCGCGCAGCTCAACGACGAACAGAACCGCCTGCTCAAGAACCAGATCGTCGGGTTCGCGAAGATGGTCGCCGGCGCCGCCGGTGGCTTCCTCGGCATCGGTCGCGTGTCGGCGTCCGAGGAGAAGGTCCTCGCTCGCATCGAGTCCGCGTTCGCCCGTTGACGCGATCGCCGCCAAGGATTGTTGTCTCGCCGAGCGAGGGACGCCGCTCGTCACGCGGCGCCGACGTAGCAGAGCGCCGACGTAGCAGGGCGCCGACGTAACAGGGCGCCGACGTAACAGGGCGCGGATCTCTCGCCAAGTGGCCAAGCAGCCAAGTGGCCAAGCAATTCTTTTCGGCAGACCGTTCGAGCGCGGGCCGTACGTGCCGTGCGTGGATGGGTGCAGACCGGGTACATGGGTGACAGATCAGACCGGGCACATGGGTGACAGATCAGACCGGGCACATGGGTGACACATCAGAGGCGTCGGCCACGCTGGCCGTGTGCCTTGGAAGTCGAGTTCAC
>Ga0307509_10006710_pt1 | contig 15353 bp, 22 predicted proteins | sample 10_EM_MG_FD_202245 | JGI IMG/M metagenome (GOLD analysis project Ga0307509, IMG submission 202245) | Populus trichocarpa ectomycorrhiza microbial communities from riparian zone in the Pacific Northwest, United States - 10_EM | ecosystem: Host-associated > Plants > Roots > Unclassified | place...
GCCCAAGTCACTAGGATACGACATAGAAAAACACTAGCCCGGGGCCACACAGACGGCAGGCCATGAGTAAGACAGCAATGCGAAGACGGACGTGAGCGGGCTCCTTTCCTTCCTTATGAATTCTGCGTATCTCGTGGATTGTGTGTGCTTCCGAACGACGTCATTGGGAAACGTCGAAAACCCCAATACCACGAGGCATCCTAAAGGACGTAACGGAACTCTCGGTTCTGGAGGTCCGTGAGGTCTTGGAAAGCCTAAAAAAGTGATCGAAAACAGCATCAGGTCACCAGTATGAAAAGGATCCGATGAACGTGAATACACCCGGGGGAGGGAGTGAGAACAGAATCAACATACCCTGTCGACTTTCTTCTCGGCGGCCTTTCCGTTCTCCATAACGGTAATATAAACCCCGTCGTACTTTTCCTCGGTGATTCCTGCTGCTGCGGTCTCGTCGTCCCTCTTCTTGTTCTGGTAGGCTAGATATCGACGAGTGACGAACAGGGTAAGGGCGGAGGCGGCAGAGCAGGCGCTGATGACAGCGAAGGGGACCTTATTTCTTGGCCTATACTTCTCTTGCCAGATGAACGGTCCAGCAGCGTTACCCGCAGAGTAGGCAATCAAGACCACGGCGTTGACGGTGATGCGCTTCGTGTGGCCGGATGTCGACATTCCGACCCACGAGAGGAAGATGACGAATGGGACGATACCCCAAACTAGTGAGAGGGGAGACGTCGGTCAGGATTTTGGCGAGACTGTTGGTTAGGGATGGGGAAACGTACTCGAGATCCAGTAGGAGATCAAAAGGCCGACTTTGTTCGTTCCAGGCAGAGTGGCGACCAAGATGGTTCCGATGACCGAGGGCACGTAGTTCAACATGGCAGTCCAGGCTTTCCCGTCCTTCCAACGTGCAGCTATCGTCACGCCAAGGTATATCGCAATGACTGTTCAAAACGTTTAAAAATGACAACATTCAGTCCCCGATCACCGGAGGCCACGTACTCTCAACTACACCATCCATACACCCGAGAAGTGTGGTCTCAAAGAGCGGAAACCCGAACAATCTCAGGATGATCTGACGCTGGTTGATAAGCTGTGGGGCTGGGTAAGGATATATCCACCGGATATCCACTCGGGCGATTCATACCGAGTTCCAGATATTTCTGAGAGAAAGTTGGGTAAACTCGAGGGAGAGCGGAGAACACAAATCACTTACGAGCAAGCGGCGAAGAAAGCGAAGAGCCAAGTTTTAGGATCCTTGAGCGCCTCGATCACCCTAACCCATCACACGACATTAATAAAACCATCAGGAAGAATGTGGGGCGTAAGAAGGGACTCACTGCTCCTTCTTGAACGTTTTGTTTTCTATACCGGCTTGGTTACCCTTGATACGGATGACGACCTTGACGCGCTCTTCTGGTGTCAAGAACCAAGCGTTGGTCGGGGAATCGGGGAAGAAGTACCAGAAGGCTATCGAGGTGACGAAGGTCAGGATGCCGGTGAAAGAGACCAACCATTGCCAGGGTTGGAAGCCAGGGGTGTGAATGTGCGTGCAGCCGAAGGAGAGTAATCCCAAGAAGATGATGGCGAAACCGTTCATCAGGACTGGGGATGGGCGTCAGAATGGTATCAGGGAAGGGTGGTAAAAATAGCGACATACACCAATACCCGGTCCTCTGCATCTGCTCAGTACGTGTATAGAACATGGAGGTGACCTTAAACAGGCCATATCAGTGGCAGTGAAAGCGGGATGGGCGAAGTTGTGCATACGATCATGAACCCCGGGGTGATCGCTCCCTCACACATTCCGAGAATGAAACGGACAGCAAACAAACCACCGAAACTCTCGCAGGCAGCGTGGCATAACAAGGCGATTGACCAAATGAAAATATTGATGCTTGTCTGGCAGTCAGCCTCGAAACAGTTCGATCGCTTCACCAAGACGTACCTCATCCATTTCCCGACCGGAAACCTCTGGAGGGCTAGGTTTTGTGGGTACTCGAAAACGAGATACGAGAGCGAAAATATCGTCCCAAGCCAGTTGAATTGGTTTACCGAAAGGTGGTTTGATTTACTAGTGCGGCGATAGATGAGTACACAGGATACGGGCTGGAGGGAACTTACGCACATAATACCCAATACTGCGGACTGACCGAGCGTGATCTTGTCAGCAAATGTGATTCTTTGGACGCGGCGAAAATGTCAGAATCATCAGAACGCGACCGAGGGACGATTTGGCGACGCACAGGTACATGGCTAGAAGATAACGCGTTGGTGGGTGGGTTCAGGTCGGGATGGATGAGCTTTACTCACCACACATGAGCGGCAGCAAGTGCCAGTCCAACTTGCGTCTGGGGCCGGGATAGTTGTCAGCACACCCCGAGTCGCCACCGGGAAAGGACGCGTGGATGTTGTTTACCTGAGCCTCAAAGCTTCTTCGGGGTCGAGGTGGATATCCTTCCCCGCAGTGAGCTCTGCACCGACGTCAACGTCTCTGGAAGCGACGAGGGCGCCATGAGACTTCTCGTCCTCGGTGGAACTCGATTTCGAGCGACCGTCGGTCATCGGTGAGGAGGTGAAGAAGAGCGGGAGGGGCAGTGCGAGACACTCGAGTTCTTAAATCCATTATTTGCGAAGGAGCAGCGGTTGACTTTGTAGGTCGTGATCCGGCTCAGACGGAGGAAGCCCACCCTTGAGGTGATCGATTGGTCTTGTGGTTTTTTCATTAGATTCCGTTCCTATTCCCAGGATCACGAGCGGCGATTGTGCAAACCACCACCACCTCTTCGTCCTCTCCCCTCACTGACACCTGTATCTGACCACCTCTCTCGATATACTCGCATGAGGTTACCTGGTTTCACCGCCAGTCTCAGTTTCGGCTGAGTCGACCGCCTCCCGGTCTGCGATCACCCAGTTCAGCTTATCAACTGCAACTCCTTCCCCTGTTCGATCGTTCTGGCCGCTACACCCGCGACGCCACTCTGTCGGTTCCGACCTGGGGCGGCTTCTAAACTTCCAAGGTTTCTCTCGAGTGTTTACACGAACTCGGGAATGCCGAAATTATCCTCAGGCTGGACTGGATATCCACTTGTTCCGCCATACCCTGCAACGATGGGTCTGGACTGAGGGATCCGACCCTATCTGTCATGGAGTAGCTTCCAGCTGGACATTGTTGGAGTCCAAGTGAAGGTATGGGCACACAACCTATCCTACATGCTGTTGACCGATGTTCTCTTTTCCGTAGACTTTAGTGGCGGCTCGATCGATGTATGATGTCCGCGATACTGAATATGATGTGCTCTAATGATTCGAAATTTGACCCATCTGTGTTTTTTGCCATCCCTGGCGCTGATCCCGACGATGTACCGTTGACCCACAAAGATGGATGCTTCGCTCGCTCTTTGCTCCGCAAATACTCTAATATGAACCTTCTCTGGGCTGACCCCCATCGTCCCGGGTTCCGCCGCTCGTCGGCCATACTACTTGTCTTTGTAGTCGTTCGCGCTCCGATTCTGCACTCGCGTGAACAAAAGAATCCTATCCTGTTTTTAAAAAAAAGCGGTCTATCGTTTTGCAACGAGCTGTAACCACAGACCCAGAATTGTACCGGTCAAGGAGGTTGCCTGTCCCCACTTGTAGGGTTCCGGACCGCCGCCCTGATCCTGGGCGCCAGTAGGGCTTGAAGTTTTCGACATGAGGTCCTCTTCTCACCGCCCCTGCAGTTTTGGACCGCTGTCGACTTGATCTGGGGATCCGTGGGGCATTCTGGCGCGTTGGGGACGGAGGGAATGTGGGACGGCGGGTGAGTCGAATGCCTCCTGAATACTGAGTCCTGACCACCCCCTTCCTTTCGCAAGTGCTGCAACCCTAGGTAGTCTGCGGCTGTTTCGAAGCGTTCTGTTGTTCAGCCTCATCGGTGGACACGGCGATGTGGAACCTCTGAGGTAGAAACCTCGGTCAATGGCACCCTTCCACAACGGGTATGCATATTTCTAGAACTACGGATAGTCTCCCAGTCGCACGCCAATCGTTACATGTTACATCATCAAAACAACTTCAGAAGGTGTTAGTGGAGCGCGAGAGGCGCGCAGTTATAATGGAACGCTGCCGAGGTGAACGAATCCTGGCGTCCCGCGAAGTGGGTGGAACGAACGTAGCTTTGCTAAACGAGGTCGAAAGCTGGGTCGAGCAGAGCTTCTGCTGCGCGGGGCCTCTTGGTGGGATCGAAAGTCAGGAATGACAACATGATCCGGTTGAAGTTGGCAACTTCTTCCGAGCCTCGGTTGTTGGTAGTTGATTCGTTCAACTCGGATTCGATGGGGCCCAACTTAGTTCCCTCCGCAGTCGCACGCCTCAACAAGCCTGGATAGGAGGAGGGTGAATAAAATGGAAAATTTTAGGGTGCGTTCGCCCACCTCTAAGATGGTTCCGCCCACCCCCAAGATCGCTCCGCCCACCTCTAAGATCGTTCCGCCCCCCTCGAGACTCGTACTGTTTCAATGCGGCGTCGTCATGGTCTTGACCGGTACGTTGAGTCATCTGTGCAAGGTGAACGACATCGCGAGATATATCATCTTTGGCTTCGGGGCTGAAAAGCCAATGACCGGTCGCAAATTCGTACATCTTGAGGAAGGAGACAATCAACGAATCACCTTGGAGGTAAGTGAGAAGAAGGACCGATACCAAGCACCCCAGACTCCAGATATCGATAGCGGGACCCCACCCAAGACCGAGGATAACTTCAGGTGCACGTAATGCATAGGGCTGTACGACCTTGTTCAGGTGCTCTCGCTGGAGGTGTGCTGAAGAATATCCGACTCATTAGTTGCCCGCAGGAAATGTTGTGCCAACGTACCATGCCCAAGATCCGCGGTAGCCCAATGAAACAGGGGGAGTTTATCGTCCGGCCGATAGGGGAGGGGGGCCGACCTAACTGGGGGAACAGGGATATCCTTGGGTTGAAGGACCGCTGGAAACCTGAAAAGGTGAGCCGGATACTCAACGAGTTCGCACATGACGACCTCGTCCAATTTTGGTGTCATGAGGAGGATGTTCGCGGGTTTCAAGTCTATCCGATGGCCAGATTGGCTGATAACTGCCAAAAGCCACACAAGACGTACCGGAATGGACCACCCCACACTTATCATGTAGATATTCCAACCCTTTCAAAACGTGCTTCACGAGGCGCAAGATAAATTTGAGAGGCAATAGTCTACCGCCAAGTTCCCTTTGGAGGCCCGTAACATTGTAGCAAAGGACGTTCGTGACGAAACAAATGTGTCGGCCACCGGAACTCTCGAACACGAATTCGTCCAAGAGATGAACCACGTGCTGAAATCCGGGATGAAGTAGTGCTGAATTCGTGATCTTTCGAAGGATGTCACGCTCTCCGAGCCGTCCTGCTTCAATTTCCCTCGATGCGTAGGATGATAGGACCTTGAGGGCAACGTGGCGATCTTCTCTGTCGACTCGAATGAGTCACTGTCAAGAGAAGACCATCTGTTCTTGGCACGTACTTGCGGTCTCTAGCCAACCATACGCTCGAAAATTCACCCCATCCGAGCTTCCTCATGATGACAAACCGATTATCGTCGGGATCATCGTTGAGAACCTCGCCAAGCCGTAGTGAATAAAAGCCACCACCTTCGTCGGTGGTTGATGTGAAGTCCTCTTCCGGCCACGCACGGCGACCTGGACCGCTCCTGGATAGATCTGGGGAGTTGGCATGACTTGAAGCCTTGGATACGAGTTCTTCCGGCCACCCCTGGAGTTTCGGACCACCGACCTGATCTGGGGAGCCACCAAGACCCTGAGGCCTCGATACGAGTTCATCCGACCACCCCAGAAATCCCACACTGCCATCAGCTTGGTCTGGGGAGTTAGCGGGACTTGGGGGTTGGTGGGACATTCCGACAGGTTGTTGCTGAAGGTGAGATCTGGGGCGCGCGGACGCAGAGCGTGTTTGAGGGTCTCGCCCGGCTGAGAACTCGTGGGAGAGTTGTGGGATCCTGCGTCCCAACCGGCAACAACCCGAGGATAGTTCAGGGTCAGCCAACGGTAGAACTTGGTTGAACTGGCTCCCCGCACCCAGTGCTTTGACGGCGTGTATCCCCCCACCAGCATATACTTACATCAGGAAAAGCCTCAGTGGTTTTTATGCGCTTCCAGGATTTCTAGTCTACACAACAACCGATGGCGTCACACAGGGGTTCCACCTGGCGATTGATCCACTGCCCCCTCAGGCCTCAGGGTGCACCTTGGAGCAGAGCGGTTAGCAGCTTGTGCATTTCCCAAAGCCATACAACTGGGCCTCCTCCTGGGGCATTGGTTCAGTTCGAAAGTGTTCTCATTAATTCCTTACAACTCATGTGTTCCCAACAAGGAGGGAAGTGAGGGTTGTCTGCTGCCGTGGGAAGAGTAGACCCGTCCCGGCCTTATTAGGGCGTGGGTAGCTTTCCTTTTCCTGATGCGGTTGAACCTTGAATAAATCCACTTCCTCCAGCTTGCGCCTATCGCTTCCTGTTGTCCATACGCTAAGTTACGATGTCTTATACCTCTTTCGACCCAAACACGTCAACCGGCGGCCCCAAGAGCGAAGAAAAGTATCGAGAGTGGGAGCTACAACCACAAAACGAGTATAGGTTCGAACTCGCACAAAACACTTCTATCGGAATCAAGGTAAGCAGTCGTCGTGGTGTCAACATGCGCCTGAATCCACTTCGCCGGCGTGTATCAGTTGGTGGATGGGTATGCCGAGTGCTTTGGAATCGAACTCGCGGCCGGGATATCGTACATGTTCGGGGGAGAGTGTAAAGCCGTCATCTACACCCACAGGGGTTGCACACTGGAGATGAGTTTCTCACTCGATGCCCGACCATCGCTTCAGAGCCTTACCATTTTGCCCCTTACGTATATGGGGAGCCCGCAACAGAGTACATCTCGGAAGAGACGGCCATGGGCCACTATCAGTCTGCAAGTATACTATTCGAGCAGATGCGAGTTCTTTCGTTGGCAATCGCAGATGGTGCACCTTTGGACGGGTTAAACCCTCAAAATCTCCCAGCAACTCCGCCGCACATACTTGCCCTCGGCCCTGAGAATTCTGGAAAAACGACATTATGCAAAACGCTCATCAACTATGCTGTACGTGGGGAACCTTGGGGACGTGGCGAGTGGTCCCCAATCCTCGTAAACGTAGACCCAGGCGATGTAGGTGATCTGGGGTGCCACCGGGTCAGGTTACGTCTGACGATTCCTCCATCTTCCAGGGTGCATGGTCTGTCCCGGGGAGCATTTCCGCCACCTCTATATCTACACCGTTATCTACCTCGACGTCCGCGTGTCCATTGGGACTGTCAGCGTCAACCGCGCCAACAGTATGGTCTTCCAACGCACTGATTCCCTTGACATATTGGTATGGTCATACCGAAATGCAACGTAACCCTGTACTGCTCGAGCGTATCATCCGGAATCTGGGCGCTCGCGTGCAGGAACGGTTGGAAGCGGACCCTAAAGGTTAGAGGCCCGCAAAACTTTCTCTCCGTAAACCTGCCGGCGTCGGACGACCCACGCAGGGGGGACTCCTTTGATGATCTCAAAACAATGTATCTCATTCCATCCATCTGCAGGGCGTGCCGCTGGTGTCATCATTGATACGCCCCCTTCATTTGCCTCTTCCTCGTCTGGGGAACACAGGAACAATCTCATCAGAGCATGCATTGAATCTTTCAAAGGTTCGCCCACCTTCCTCCTTTCGCCATTGAATTCGTGAAGTTGTGGAATTACGCTTACCATTCATTCTCCCTCCTTCCCCGAACAGTTAACATCATCCTTGTGATTGGGCAAGAAAAATTATACGCAGAGATGCAACGAACGTATGGCAGGTCAATCAACGTGATCAGGTTGCCGAAATCAGGTGGTGTTCGTCGTTTTTACCATGCTTGCCCCATTCGGCCAAGGGCAAAAGTTGACCGAGATGCCTTCGAACCCCTTGGCCCTGACCGATACCCCTTCGTTTCGCGTTCCTGAGCCTCGGGTGTGGTTCTTTTTGCAGGCTGTCGACCGGGATCATGCGCACAGGCAACGAGTGAGGAACCATCAGATTCAGAATTACATGTACGGCCAAAAGATCGAGATACCCGACCGGTGCGATAACGGCGAGGGGAGTTACCTCTTCCAACACGAACCCACTGCGGATTTGTCCTTGGCCCCATCCTCAACCGTCGTCTCCTTTGACGATATCACAATTTATAGGATCGGCGGAGGTAAGATATCATATTCCGTTCGAAACATCCCTTTCTCCCACGTCCTACGTATTTAATTTCGGCTGGGTTGTGCATCCTGTCAACCGACCACATCCCACAGCCGTAGGGCTTGTGGGAGCTGCGTCGCGGCTTGATCAAATTCATTCCCCGGTTCTTTGGTTTTGCCCCTGGAAACAATTCGCTGACTTGCACGCGCACATCTCGATGTCGTCCCAACACAGAATCCATGGCACCTTCGTCCGCGCTTCCGATTGGTGCCTCGAGGACGGTATCCGAACTCCTGCCCTTGCACGTCGACCCATCGAGCCCTTCTTCTGGTCTCTTGAATTCTGTCCTGGCGCTCCTAGCTTCTACGGCTGGTGATGGCGAACAGTATGATGAAGAGATAACTGACTTGCCCGTTCAGGGATTTATTATCGTGTATGTCAACGATATGTTTGATCTCTCTCTACCCCGGTCCGAACAGAGATGCTGAAATGGGTTTGTGTGGGTTGGTTTAGGACCGCGATCGACATCCCCAATCGCAAGATGACCATCCTCTCACCAACTTCTGGAACCTTCTCTGGACAAACGGCGATTATGGCCTCAATAGACTGGCAAGAGATGGTATGATACCTTTCGAGAACGGGAACCGGGAGCAGTCAAGGGTATGTCTGATAGTGGGGTTAGATAGTGATTATTGTAGATTACATGCTTAGAGTCATAACAAAAACGGCTCGACAGTGTTGGTTTATCCCGGAAGAACGGTCCGGTAAAGTATTTACACCCCGTTGCGGAGCATCGAAGAAATTCCACCGTCGAGTTCGAAACGGGAACGTGTGTAACGGTGCTTCTGGTCTAGATTTTCACAGTCTCGACAGATCTCGGCCCCAGATACCACGAATGATCCAATCCGCCATGAGGAGCGCCTTAGTCCTGCTGCTCACCTGCTCACTGAAGTAAATAGATCTCCAGGCGTACATAGCCCACTGCAGGTCGAGAACACCAACGTTAGGGAAAGGTGATGATCCTGACGATTAAAAGAGACCCACCAATCCGCCCATGAAGCTATACTTTCCGAAATCGAACACAGCGGCATTACCAATGTATGCCAGTGATCCGAGGTGGTGGTATGCGAAAGGTTTCGAAACGAAGTCATCCGCGGCTTCGCGTGGGACCATGTTGTTGGTTAGGCTTTTTTCCCGCTTTGTCAGCCGGTGGAGTTTCGCCCCGAGGTATTTGCCTTGTTGAGATGCGACTTGGGCAGTCTGAGAATCATCAGGTGGTGACCAATGTTGGGAGAGTACGGGGGAACGTACAGCGGGCAGCGTCGTGATCTTGTTACCGATATCTTGAAGCATGACTGCGAGCTCGTTCAGACTCAAGCTGTGGTCCTGGTCCTTATCGTAGAGTTCGAAGAGCTCTTTGACCTGTAAACACCCGGTTAACATCTCGTTTCTCGGGGATTCGACGTTTTATGGCGTACTCGATCAAGGTGCATCTCGGACATCGGAATCATCCTCTTGATACTCTTCACTATTAGGTAATCAGCACACGCGCCACGAATTGAAGGGGATGGCCTAACCCATCAGTTCCCACTCGGCGAGGTCGATCTTTCCGTCGTGGTTCTTGTCCGCCTCGTCAACCAATTCCAGAAGGTGTGACACGATCGACGTTTCAAGCTACCGGACTGTCAATAGAGATGGGGGCAGCGGCTCTTTGGAGTTCTCACAGTAGCACAATCCCCAATAGCGTACACGTCGCCAAGGGGAGCACCTTTCACGCGAAGGTGAGAGTCCACCTCGATAGCTTTCTTGTGGACCTGGTTTGGTAGGTAACCAGCAACCTTGGAGGTGAACGGATTCATGGCAATTCCGGTGCTCCATAACACAAAATTTGCTGGAATCTCGTAGTCCGCGTATTTGCTGGGTTCCTTCTCCTTCTTGGTGTAAACAACGTGGTCCGAATGGACGGATGAGACGCTGTATGCGCACGAACCTGTCAAAAAAAACGTGACCAAATAATGGGAGGGAACTGACCGAGCCCCGGTGACCAAGCTGACACCATCCCTTGCGAATTTGTCCTGGAGTGATCATGTTAATCCCAGTCAGGAGGCATCTGGGAGCGCAACCTACCTCTGCATATTTCGAAATTGCTTCGGAGTACTAAAACATGGAGTTGAGGGAGGAGCAATGGGGAAAACAGATGTGACATACTGTGTTCAGGATGTGCTCGCCGCTTTGGATAACGTGGATCGAAACCTGTTGACGGCAAATTTTTGGATAGTACTGCATGATATCCTCTTGGCAAAGGTCGTAAATCTCGGCAGCAGCTTCCACACCCGTGGGTCCACCCCCACAAACGACGAAGCTCAGAAGGCGCCTTCGGTCCTCCGGTGTTGTGGTGGGTAACGAAGCTCTCTCGAAGTTATCTACCCCGGGGTGAGCTTGGAGAACAATGAGTAGTGGACGGGGTGCTTACCCATGATTCTTCGCCGTATCTGGAGGGCATCCCCTACGGTCTTCAACTGGAAGCAATGTTCGAGTCCAGGAACACCGTGGGTGGAAGACACTGAGCCGACTGCAATCACGAGTTTGTCATATCTATATTCGGTGTGAGCGTTTGGCGATGATCGAGAGGCGGTGCAACCTCACGGTACATAGATGGATTGCCTTGAACCGTCCGACCCGCTTACTTCGACCTCGAGGAGCCGGTCGGACATTACAAGGTCAACTGCTTTGCCAGAGATGAAATGGCCCTCCAGGCGCGCGATTATTTTGCGCAGAGGCTCGATTAGTGACCGCACCTGGACGGTGCCCACGGCGGCAGCTGTCAGACCTGTCAGCGACGGTTGTACGAGAATGCCAAGATGAACACGTGCAAGGGAGGAGAGGAGTGAACGTTGTAAACGTGTCGGGAGAAATGAGCGTAACATGGTAGTCTCCAAGGGAAAGTTTGCTGAGCAGTCCAACGGCCTGGAGGGAACTCTTTTAGTCTTTTGATAAACGGCCATATGAGCTCCACCTACACCCCAGCCGCCGCCGACGATTACAAGCCGGGGCTTTTGGTTAATGCGTTCGTTCTCTGTGTCTTCTATGTCGCTAAGGAATGCGCTAACGACGGGAATGTTCTTTGGACCTCCGGTCTTGGGGCAGAGGGCCAAGGGCGAGACGGGTACTTTATCGACATGGGCTTCGGTGTAGGTGAAGGCGTCGTGGACGAAGATAGCACCGGTGATGAGCACAACGCCTACCACGGTGGACCCTACAGCATAACCGGTCCAGCGGAGAAGTAGGCGCGTGCGGTGGAGGAAAGGTCTCGGGGACGATGCCGTTGATGCGAGGCGGACTTGAGGATAAGGGTATCTGTGAGCACCCACGCGCAGCGCAGGACGGATAGCTCGGCGAGAGAGGGCGGTGCGAAGCATTTTGCGGGCGAGAGAGGGACTGGGGTGAGGTGTGCCCTTTCAAGCTGGGTGGTGAGTAAGACCCAGGCGGGGCGGCTAACTGGAGCGAGCTTACACAGATGGCGGAGTGCTTGACGTCACCTGCCACCACACGTTTAACCTGCTCGGTTGACCGCACCTGAACCACACCGGCGATAGGGCCGGGTAGCCGCCTGTTTGTAATCTACCGCTACGAAAATGCACTTTCTCTAATGGTTTGCGTCGACCGAGGCCGCTGGCTCGACCAAGATGAATCTGAGGGGCAACTTCCAATAGTGAACGCAACCTGGTCGCTACAGCATCATCGCATCCCCTCAAGCTTCAGGCTTCAAGAACCGTACGCACACTCACTTATCTCCGGTGCATCCGTCCTATTTTGATTCCGAGTTCAATCGTGATCAGAACTGCTCACCACGGAGCGCCGACAAACCAAAGTCGTTCAGTCCGACATCGCCGCCACCACTGCTCTCCGTCTGCTCATCCTCTGGTGGTGCGCTGACGAGTTTTACTCGCCTCCCATTCTACAGTAAACGTTCAAGGTGGTGAAGACCAATGTCCAGACATCCTTCTCCAGTCAGACCAACTTTATCAGCTCTCAATGTTGATCTCCCATCACTCCCCTCCATCGCCTCCGACGACCTAGCCTCATCTTCCACGTCTAGAGGCCGTTCTTTTTCACAAGTAAAACTACCCTCTTTTCGGATATCCACAGCTGGGTCCCCGAAATCCCCGTCCCGCCGTTCTTTCGGCTATGAGCGCCCATCCGTCGCTCAACAACAGGACCCTACCCAAAAGTACCGCGACGAATCCCGAAAACTCCTCGCTCACATCCTCGGTCAATTGCGCGACCGAGCAAGACCCGAGTCGGTGTTCAATGGGTTCAAATCTGGGGGGGCACACGATCCCGAATTGAGAGACTTGCGAAAAACGGTTCGGGTAATTCAGGGCGTGGTCAAGCTCAGGGCCGGCCTGGTTCCTCAAGCACGTTCTCAGACGTCTACACAAGACGACAGTGACAGCGATGTCGAAGAAGGCACCTTTTCAACCGACTCAACCCTTAATCTTCTCAGCCAGTTTGTCAGCGCGCTTGCGGTAGCCGTAAAGGCTGGTTGGCAAATCTTTGATGACGGGTATGAAGCCGCGTTCAGCTGCGATAAATGCGCTCAATCCCAACTCCTAGAGATTCACTCGACGAACCATCGGCGGCAATTCTCACGAACGTTCCGCGACGATCTTCTCGCAGCAAGTCCGGTCGACGATCACGGTCCTCTTCACCTCTCAGAGGGAGGGTCGGGAGGCTGCCCGCTCCAAACCTCCTTGCACACTCAGTCGCTATCCTCGCTTCCATTGTTTCCGAGGATTGTCGTTTCCAGGTCGCAGCTCCACGGCCCTCCTGTCCCCCAAATGCTCTCCAGTCCGTGGTACTCGATACCGCTGGTTACCTCTTGCATATGAACCGACGCAACCCAAAAGTCATTTCGCGCATAGGCTTCGCTCTTGTCCCGGCATTTTATACGTTCTGCCCGGAGATGCATACAAAGCTCCTGGCCTTCTTTGATGCCATGGTTATGCGGCCGATGCTGGAATCGCTTAGAGAAGCTCAAGGCAACGTCCTAGTCGGAGGTGGGTCATCTCGAGTCCCTAGCTCCCTTCCACGCATCGACTGTACCCCTAGAACCTGCAAGAGACATCGATCCAGACGAGTCGGTCATTCAAATCCACGTCGAAGAGGCTGGAGACCTTACCTCGGCTTCTGAGAACCTGCGCTGGAAGCCTTGGTCGTCGTTGCCACCAAAATCCGCAAATATCCCATCGAGTAACGCTCCCTCCCAGGACCTCGTGGTCTATCATCTCTCCTCTCTCGTCCCGCCACTTCTCTCCACCATCTTCGAAAACATTAACATCCTGAATACGACCCTACCGAGCCTTCACAGGTTTTTCCGCTTATTTGGGACGATTATCGAAGTCAAACCCGACGCTTATCTCGATGTTTTCGAAGTCGTTGCTTATTGCTCTGTTCGCGCTAGACAGACAGCGATTGTCGTGCTCTCCACTTACTGGCCACGGGCGTTGGGACATCCAGTCGTCACCAAGATGTTACCCACCCTGAACCCCCTCGAGTTCTCAAATACCCTCTCCGAGACAGCATCTTCCCACATGGACCAGTACCATCACTCCTTCATTCCATGGAACTTCAGCAATTCGAGCGATGCCCTATCCACCGGCTGCGTTGCTTGTGGAGAAAATCTGAATGGGTACGGACTCGTTTGCCCGTTGTGCAGGTGTTGCGTCCATCTCAAGTGCTACACGTATCCGGAAGGGTGTTCCCTCGCTCAGTACGATGTGGATTCGGCCGGTGACGGGAAGGCGGCACAATACCGGTTTTGCTATTCCCAACCCTCTCGGAGGTTTGGCAGAATGGAACTTCGGAAATCTCGACATTCATTCAAGCGTGCCAACATTTTCACCTTGACCTTATGCTTCCTTTGCGAGAGGCCGTTGTGGGGAAACGCGGCTCAGGGGATGAAATGCTCGGAATGCCACCGTTTCGCCCACCTCAAGTGTCTCTCCCGTTCATCCTCGAAGAACCTGGTCGTATGCGAAGGCCGTCCGACATACGATGCCCGCGTCCGCATCCCTTGGGCCGCGCTCCGACAGTCATTCGTGGAAACTTATTCGGGGTTCATTTACAAACTGGATCAGCTCAATGACAAGTCATACGAGGAAGTCTCCGTGTTGTACTCAGCTTTATGGATTCAGCTGCAAATGTTGGAATCTGGCATATCGCTGGGTTCTATCGTCGTTGGAAATTCGCCATCAGAGGCAGCAAGTGGACCAAGTAGGAATCGACACAATGACAAGGGAATTAGGAAGTTCGAATTGCATTACCTCATCCAGCTGTACCACTCGTTCCTCACAGAAGGAAACCTCAAAGTCTCACAGACCCTTGAGGAGTACTTCCTGGAGAACGACATACATGCCGAAAAGCACCTGATCTGTTTCGACTGGGCGTCCTTGGTATACATCTTGACGGTTATCAAGTCTCCGCCATCCCACCTCCCCCTCGCCGCCGCGAGCTCGTCTGATCTACTCGATGTAGGCCACCCTGAGGGAAGTAAAATGATCACATCCCCAGTGAACGACACGGAGTCAGCACACACATACGAAATAGCTTCCTTAGCTCACATTCGGGATGCGCTGGGGACGGCGTTCGACATCACATCCGACGACGGCGCTCGTCATCTTATGTCTCATTTACATTCGTTGGGGTTCCTGGAAAGAACGGACCTTGCCCACCTTTGGGTTGGCGATGACGCGACAACGAAGTACGAAGAAGAGTACTGCAGCTTCCCGTTGCCCGTTGGTCTTGACCTCTCCAACGAGGTTGAAACGCTTGCGGCCGCAATCGAGGCGTGTTTGTCTGATCTCGATCTTTCTGTCAACGAAATCGGACTTTTGTTGCTGACAAGAAGGTTTTGGTATGATGGGATGATCACAGACAACGCGCTGAGGAGGTTGACTAAAGGTTTGATCTCGTGGATCCTCGCAGAGGTCGAGCGCAAACTTTGATGTCTACAATCCCGCACTGACGCCTTGTTTGGCCAGGATGACTGTCTTGCAACTATCCTCCGCGACTACGTGCCCAAAGGTCTTGCACTGCCCGGGGT
>Ga0307509_10006711_pt1 | contig 15350 bp, 15 predicted proteins | sample 10_EM_MG_FD_202245 | JGI IMG/M metagenome (GOLD analysis project Ga0307509, IMG submission 202245) | Populus trichocarpa ectomycorrhiza microbial communities from riparian zone in the Pacific Northwest, United States - 10_EM | ecosystem: Host-associated > Plants > Roots > Unclassified | place...
GATGGGGGGTAGCCCTAGATAACCAAAAGGGATCGATTTTTGCTTCTTCCTTTTTCCTCGTTTTTTTTCCCCTCCATCCTCATCATCCTTGTTCGACGGGTCAACATTTCAACACTCATCGATTATCTCCTCGGTTCCTGGACTAGAATTTTAATTGTGATACTACATACCATACGTGCATCAATCAATGAAAAAGCTTGTACACCTCTCTTCGTACTACCTCCCCTATAGAATTTCTTTGCCCTATTTCTTGTGTCTTTAGATATTTATTTGTATTCGAAATCAGCTGTGGGATGGGTGTTGACACTAAATTTGGGACACTAATGTCCGTTCCAGCAAGTATGTACTTATGAGAGGGTATAAGTATTTTGGTTAGATGAAGATTGGGTGAAAATAGGATATACGTAGTACAGATAAACTTAGTACGAAAATCTATCCCCTCTGCCGACGTGCTCGCGGGAATCACTAGCTCATTTCCGGCGATAACGGTGACGAGACAATTCCATGCCGTAGAGCGACGCGTAGAAGTCGATCGATTGTGAGCTATAAAACATGTAGTTATTTCCATCAAGCTCCTCTTACTTCCAAATGCCCTCGTTGGCCGCTATCTGTGCTTCCAACGCTGCTTTCTCGCCATCCTACACCCCCATCGGGAATTGGACAGGGTATCGCAGAGGCATTCGCTCGACAGCACCAAGGGTCAATATTTGCCCACCGGTCGCAACCAAGCCGCCGCTGAGTCCATCATTTCTCAATTCCCCAAACCAACATCAGGCCTGTCTTCAGCCGGGGACACCGACGCACGAATTCGTGCAATGCGACGTGACGATGATGAAGAACATCATGTGGGGGTCGGAAACGGCAAAATGACATACGCGTTTTGGCCTGCTAAATCGGGGTCAAGTGCACCTAGTAGCGTCGAAACCAAGCTTCCTGGCTGCCTGCTCAGCTCTGGGGCGAGCCAGATGGTTGGTTGTGATATACCCACCTGGACTTTAAGCGCCGGCCAATGATAAAGGTACAGACCGGCGATTTGGCTCAATTTATTTTGCATTTGACTACGCCATACTGTAAGAAAAATCACCTGTGGCCTCTGCTGCGCCACTCAAACAATGTTGGCAAGAACAATTTCGTAGGCGCTCATTGCTCAAAGACAGAAAGACGCGCCTTCGAATAATCGCCGCTTCCCGTTCTGACAGGTATTGAGATCGTCGTTGTCCTCTCGTCATTGTCCTCTGGTCTGTTGACAATCAGTAGTTGTTTTGCAGGTGCTCCAGAAGAGGCTGCCTCAATGTTCTCTAACGGCTTTGACATCACGAAGGCGAACAAGCTCAGTAAGTTGATTTTTTCTGTTTTGTCGTTTGAATTCTGATGGAGTTGGTTTACTTTTAGTCAATGGTATTGGTCATAAGGTCAAGAGCGTCAACAACCCTGATCTGCGTCGAGAAGAGTAATATTGTCATGAAGTTCCCCAGCCATCACTTGTTGGATTATGCCCCTGCCGTCGAAAAGGTCACCACCCCGAAGAAGGATACTGCATATTGCCTTTCACTCCTCCCTTTCCTGTATTTTGTTGACAATGTTTTCTTATGCGGTAGTTCACCCTCAACGTCGACGGTTGCATCGTTGTGTACTTCGTCTGGGACGTAGCATTGGTTTCATCGGACACCACATGGATTAGAAGCGGCTACGGGGACTATCCTCATCAACATGACGGATGTATCTCAGTCACGGGTATATTGGGTCGTATGCAGTCAATGGATGGGGTGTCGTCTTATAACGAACCGGGATTAGTGCTCGTTTTTTTCCCCCTGCATCCTAATCATCCTCGTTTGACAGTCAACCTTCAATACCATACATCCATCCAACAAGAAAGACTCGTAATTTTCGCCGTACTACCTACCTACTCAATAGAATTTCTTTGTGCTTCCTCTTGTGCCTCGCTCACTGGCCAAGATAAATTCTCTCGTCAATCTACAATTAGCCGCGCCCAGGTTCAACACATGAATTTCGATCAAGGGTGCTAGCCCATGGGCTAGGAACTCATATGTACTTACAGATCAGCCTCCTCATCAAGACCTCAGTATGAAGAAGCTCATCCAAGTTCCCAGCGCCGCTGATTCCCCATGGAAACCTATACGCCCTCCATTTTCCGCCAACATGAACGTGGCTAGAGGAGCCTCAGCAGAGAATCTTATGCCTGACTACGAAGAAATCGGACCTACGCGGAAGATTGCACTTAGAGCGACTTGGCTGAATTTGACACAGTAGAAGAAGTTCCCTGATGAATTTGAAACGTTATAGTTTGGTAGCAGGTGAGTTATTTTTTTTAATCAACACGCTTCGTTGCAGCAAACCCACAATATTGCCGGCGCTGCTTACAACAAGGGTACCCTTACACCTGGCTGCAGCCCTGTTGGTGGATCTTCTCCAGACCCTTTTGCTGCAGATGCCTTGTTCAAGGGAAAAACGGAAAGTCTACATGTTCCGATGATCTCGAACCGGTTTGATATTTGCAGCTAGTACTTATTTTCAGACACGTATATTAACCCGTTTGAGCATGAAGCCAACCCGATCTCAAGTGTTTGTTTTTGGACACTTTCTGGGTTGGCGCCTGCTCCAGCTTACGTAGCAACAGTCGGTGCTTCTACAAAGTTCTAGACGAAGTTAAGTAATCCCCCGAGAATCATCACATTTGTTCCATCAGTTTTAGTTTCCAGCGGTTGCTCAACCCTGAAAACCGCAAAAAACCCAGAAACTAGGCCATTTTCGGAACCTGGGAACCTATGTTCCCTTTCCTGGAAAAATGGTTGACAGTCCGCAGCGGTTTCTTGTTGATGTCCCTTCGTACACTCGAAGCTTTTTATACGCGCCAAGGAAGTCATTGTCTGTCTTCTTGGGCATACTAGTATGACAACAATATGTATTGGAAGTCGACGCCTGATTTCTCCTCGAACGTGCATCGTCCTCCCGGATCCCGCTATCGGTAACGACCAGTCTGGTGGTCTCGATTTTTTTTCTAGCTGGCAGAAATGACTGTCCTTGGGTTCGCTTGTCTGATTTGGTTCTGTTCACCGCCTACAGGAGCTTGGAATGGCCTTAAAACGTTCATTTGTCATGGCGATGGTCGGCCAAAGTCCGGCGATATGTGGCAGAAATACGCAGACGCGGGAATGTGATCCCGACAATGAGAGTGGGTAAGGTTGACCACAACACAATCAGTTGAACCTAAATGAACCACCATCGAGCATGATCTGAAGCCGGTGAACGGATTTGTGAGTGGAGCATGCACATCATGATACAATCTTGTTGATGGAAGTATAATAGGAGCTCTTCCCTGCAACGACCAAACGGCATCTGTTCCATAGGTGCCTACGAACCGCACAGCTCATCGACAGGGGATTCATAATGGCCTCTGATACTATGCTGGATGATCTCAAATCCTGGTAAGTCATCTACTTGCAGCCTTACATCGTCATACCCCGAGAAATGTTTGCCAGCTCATTTTCATTTCTTAACTCGGCGTTAGGAATGCCAACTACTATACTACTCTTGTCCCTTTCTGTACGTTACATTCGCTTCATTTTATCATATAATTCTCGTCTGATTATGGGTGTAGGCATCCTCCTGTACGACTATTGCCTCACGTTTGCAGCCGAAGTGGAGAGATGTTGGAGTTTTCGGCTTAACTGGGCTTTGGCATTTTTCTACTTGAATCGTTATTTGGCACTCTTCGGCCATGTCCCGGTGATGATGGAGTACTTTTGGTCGACCTCTGATCCAGACAAACTTGAAGTGAGTTTCTCGCGACTCCAAGGCCCCGGCGTTGGTGTGAGGTGGAGATGGTACTGACGCCCAACCTTTTAGATGTTAGTAATCTATCCATGTTGAAATGGCGAGGAGATACATTGATATATTTTGTCTAGTTGTCACAACTTGATCATATTTCACCAAAACCTAGTCATCGTACTCCAGGTGGTCGTTGCTTGTAGGCCTATTCTTTCTGAAATCATTTCAGTCGACATTGATTGTATTTTTTCTCCCCCGGCATAGGCATTGTAACCATGCGCGTGTACGCCTTGTATGAGCAGAGCCGAAAGGTTCTTATTTTGTATATCACCGTTGCAGCCCTTATATTGGCCGTGGCCTTTGTAAGTTCTAACTTCAGCAGTGTCAGTGCCTCGCCTCACAGTCCATTGTTGATTCTGTTGTATATAGTGGGGAGTACTGACTGGGAAAAAGGAGCATCCTCCTATCATTCAACTACACACAGGCTGCAGTGTAACTTGGAGTCAGGAGGAGTAAGTACTTCGCTGTGACATAGTGTTTACAGCTCAAACTCTTCACCGCTTCCTTCAGAGCCGTCCGTGCGTGCTAGCAGGGGACTCCTCATCTTGATACCACAAATTGACCTTAACCCACACAGACATTGCAATAGCCTGGTCCGCGTTGCTCGTCTTCGATTCACTTGTCTTCAGTATGACGTTTTACAAATCTATCGTCCTCCCTCGCCCAAATAGAGTGAACATTTTAGATATTTTATTGCGTGATGGTGAGCTTTACGCATCCGGAGACTATTTTTTCTCTTTGAACCTGATGAATATATAAGGCACAATCTACTTTGGGTAGGCTTCACTTTCTTTTCTAATTTAGCTCTAGATGAAGACGTGTACAGGGTAATGTTGGCATCTCATTTGGTTAATATCTTAATACTTCTGGTAAGAGCAAGTTCTGAATTATCATCTCATTTCTAAAACATTACTTTATTTCCTTCCCAGTTTGGTGGGGTAAAGCCTTTTATGTCGCCTTCGCATTGGAAGTAATAGCTGATTGCTAATGCATAGCCTTTCACGAGAGGTGATGGAGCGATGGCTGCCAATGTGTACGTTCATGGTTTCATCTTCCGCTAGTGGCTACTTAAAGGGCAATTCAACCTTAGCATATCCTCTGTGATGATATCACGCCTTACGCTCAATTTAAGAGACCCTTCCCTGGTCTTGAACGGAAGGCGTGCTTCATTTATCACATCGGCCGAATTGACACACCCGATCACGACAACTGCTGGGCTGCAGCCCTCAGCCCAATTTTTGGAAGGATCATATCCAGGCCCCACTCCTGAGTCCTTTTGGCCGGTCCCACACGATATACGATTAGTTGGCCAAGGAGACGGATGACAGTAGGTGTTCGAGCTTGTCGTTTACCTTCTCCTTGATACCCATTAGAAACCAGGCGGTAATCGAGTTTCTTTGACAAAACACTGAAACCTAAAAAGGTCTATACTTTTTTAATTGGTACCATTACAACCACGGTCCCAGTTGCATTCTTATTCCCTTTAACGTCGCTCATCTAGTAGTTCGATTTTCCTCGTTTACTTATGTCGTTGACCATTCGGGACCTGATACTTAGATTCCCGTAGCTAAATTTTGTGCTCCCATGGCTCAGGATCAACATTTCAAAAATAATTTTCCTCCTGCAGGGTTTCCGTTTTCCCTTAGTAGTCATGATTCACAAATGTGATACTACTGTACTGTATAAGATATGTCGAGCCTGCAAGGACAGAATACTTACCAAGAACTGGGAACGGTCCGGCACGCGTTTTTTATAAACTCCGATTGAAAGTCTCCACGTGGTCATGGTCAAGTGTATTTCACCTCAACGTTCAGTACTGTCCACCCACTGATGGCAGCTTTATTCAACGACCTCTACGCAGCTCACGAATCTCCACCTTTTATCCAGTAAAAAATCTGCCATACTTTGCCTCGATAGACAGCGCTTTCCAACTCCAAGAATACATTTCAGTGCTCATTCGTCTTGAAGTGCATGACATTGACGCTATTGTATCTCTGCCTGGGTCCCCTCCGGGGAAAATCGAGACGAACCGGGGCCGAGAATCATCGCATCTTTTTTTTTTTTTTTTTTTTTTGGAAATCTTGTGCGTCGGTATTGGCCGTTTTTTTGATAATCTTCCTGTTGTACCCCTTTGTAGACTCGAAGCTTGTATAGATGGCAGGGAATCTTGGGCATAGGGCAAGGCCATCTATGGAGGTCGACGCCTGATTTCTCCTTGAGTGCGCATCTTCCTATCGCTATCGGTAACGGTCTGGGGTCTCGGCAGCCGATTTTTTTTTCTAGCGGGGAGAAATGACTGTTCTTAGGTCGCGTTCAAGACCGCCGTATACAATTGGTACTTTTCAGTGTCCGCAGGAGCTTGGAATGGATTTAGGAAACAACTATGTTCGTTTGATCTCGGTGCTGACGATCATGGCGATGCCGAATGGGGAAAGCTGTGGAACGGAAGCAGTGCATATTCACCCTCTGCATGCCCCATTTAGCCGAGTTGGTAACCGCCTTGTCTCGAACAAATCTCGAAATGTCCAAGGGAGGTGCTGCCTGAGCCCCTGGCCGGCGGCGACATGTGGCAGAAAATGAATAGAGGCGGAAATGTAACCCCGACGGTAAGGTAGGTAAGGTTGACCGCGCCGTGATTAATTGAACGGATAAACCACTAAACCATCGAGCATGAGCTGACGCTGCTCCACGGATCCGTGAGTGCAGCGTATACATCATGATCGTAATCTTGTTGATGGAAGTATAATAGAAGTCTTCCCTGAAACTACCAACTACCCATACCACCTCTGTGGTTTCTATACCATTCACAAATTGCCTACGAAGCCTACGGCTACTCAGTGGGGGAATTCGAAATGGCCTCTGATACTACGCCGGATGAACTCAAATCCTGGTAAGTCACCTACTCGCAGCCTTTCATTGTACCAGGAGAATTTTCATTAACTAATTTCGACCTCTTAACTTGACCTTAGGAATGTCAACTACCACACCACTCTTGTCCCTTTCTGTACGTTACGTTTGGCCTATTTTACACATAAAATCTCAGTCACAATATTGATTTTGTGGCAAGGCATCCTCCTGTACGACTATTGTCTCACGTTTGTTGCCGAAGTGGAGAGATGTTGGAGTGTTCGGCTTAATTGGGCTTTGGCATTGTTCTACTTGAATCGTTATTTGGTACTCTTCGGCCATGTCCCGATAATGATGGAGTACTTTTGGTCGACCTCTGATCCACACAAACTTCAGGTAAGTTTCTCGCGACCCAAAGAGCCCCGGGAATGGCGTGAGGTGGAAGTGATACTTACGCCCAACCTCTTAGATGTTAGTATCTATCCATCTTAGAACTTAAAAACAGCAAGCAAAAACGTTGATATATTTTGTCAGCTGCCACAGCGTGCATATATTTCACGAATACCTAATCATCGTGATTCAGTTGGTCATTGCTTGTAGGCCTATTCTTTTTCAGATCGTTTGAGACGATGTTGATTGCATTTTTCCCGATGTAGGCATTTTAATCATGCGTATATACGCCTTGTACGAGCAGAGCAAAAAAGTCCTTGCTTTGTATATCATCGTTACAGTTCTTATACTGATCGTGACCTTTGTAAGTTCTAACTTCAGCGGGATCAGTGCTTGACCTACACTGTTGATTCTGTTGTACATATATAGTGGGCAGTACTGACTGCAAAAAAGGACCATCCTCCGAACATTCACCTACGCATCGGCTGCACTGTAGCGCTGAGTCGGGAAAGGTAAGTACTTCTCTGTGATATGGTGTTAAGTCCATACAACTCAAACTCTTCATCCTTTTCTTCAGAGCCGTCCGTGCGTGTTAGCAGAGGAATTCTTCTCTTGACACGATTAATTGACCTTGACCCACACAGACATTGGAATAGTGTGGGCCGCAATGGTCGTGTTTAATTCACTCGTCTTCGGTATGACGCTTTACAAATCTATCGTCCTTCCTCGCCCAAATAGAGAGAATATTTTGGTTATTCTATTGCGTGATGGTGAGCTTTATCTATCCGGAAACTATTTTTTCTCTTAGAACTTGATAAATATCTTAGGGATACTCTACTTCGGGTAGGCTTCACTTTATTTTTTAATTTGGCTCTGGATGAAGGCGTACACAGGGTAATGCTGTCATGTCATTTGGTTACCATCTTGACATTTATGGTAAGATCAAAGTTCTAAATTATTATCTCATTTCTCAAAGATTCACCCAGCTTGGTGGAGTAATGCTCTCATATCGCCTTCTCATTGGAAGCGATAGCTGATTTATATACACAGCCCTTCACAACCAGTGCCACAGCTACATTTGCGAACATGTACGTTCATGGTTCCATCGTCTGCCAGTGGTTGTTTACAGGGCAATTCAACATCCTAGCTTGTCCTCTGTGATGATATCACGCCTTGTGCTCAATTTAAGAGACCCGTCCCTGGTCTTGAACGGAAGGCGTGCTGCTTCATTTATCACATCAACGGCTGAATTGACATACCCGATAACGACAATTGTTGAGTTGGAGCACCCAACCCAACTTTCCGAAGGAACATCATATCTAGGCCCAGCTCCTTCCCAACCTCCAGCCTGAGTTGGCTCCTACACGATATACAATTAATTGGCCAAGGAGACGACTAACAGTATGCGTTCAAGCTTGTTGTTTGCTGCATTCTTCTCACTACCCAAAGTTATAAATTCAGGTGGTAATCCCGGCGAACGAGTCCTTTGGCAGAACGCCAGGACCCAAACAGGCCTATATTTTTTACGATTACAACTGCCCCAGTACCCTCTCGAGTCTCCGCGCAACACCGCGCATCTGCCAAGTTTCGATTCTCCACCTTCGTTAGCTTATGTTACAGTTTATTACATTCAAATGAGAACTCCTACTTCTACCACTGGTGAGTCCCAAGTTTTCTCACCGTTCTGAAGCTGATACTTTGTTACCGCATTGTTACCGCAGCCAGATTTTGTGCACCCATGATGATCAACGTTTCAAAATTAATTTTCCTCCTGAACGGCTTCTGTCTTCCTCTTAGTGTTCTTAATTTATAAATGCGATATGATATGTAGAACCTGATAGATATTTAGCAAGGTCCAAGGACACGAAAGATGAAGAATGGTCAGGTCTGACTTATGTAGTTATAAGCTCTGATGGAAGGTCTGCATGTGTATTTCAATGACGACCACCTCAATGTTCGCTGATGGGCCAGCTATTACTCAACGACCTCTGCGCGGCTCATGAATCAGCACCTTTTACCCAGTAAAAAAAATTGCTGTCGCTTGCCTCACTAAAGGAGTACATCTCGCTACTCATTCGTCTCGACGTGCATGATATTGTACTCTGCCTGGGTCACCTCCAAAAGGACAAAATAGAGACGAACCAGGATATGTGGTACCTGCCAAATTTCTCATTCCATCTTCCCAATTAATAATTCCAGACACAGGGAGGAATATGAAAGTTCACGACAACAATATCCTTCCCAACTTCAACAAGATCACCACGCTACGGAGAGTCAGGACCAGCAGGATCATCGTCTCATATTCAGGCTGGTCACGAGCCTAGGTCGACTTAACCAACAACGGAATTGGCGAAAGCCCCACTATGTACTCGAGTATTTGCTGTCGCGTTTCGGGCGGAATAGGACTGGCATGATGGTGTTTGCAAATGTTGAGGCCACCGCTGCTGCAGATGAACTTGCTGCTCGAGCCAAGCCTAGTTTTGAAGCTGGAGAGTTGAAGACCGCTCGGCCTGGCTGTCGTCCCGCCAGCAGAACCCGAAAGCCAAAAGTTTGTCCAGGATCGAGAACTAGAGGAAGAAGCTGTTCCCATTCCAGACCCTGTTTTGGAGGCACTTCCCATCGATGGATCGACCTCATCAACAATGGAAGTCCCCCTTTCTCGCGTGGAAGAAAGCATTCCAGCACCTGCACCAGCAGCAGCTGAAGTGTCGAGCCCTATGGATGGCTCTCGAACCCGTCTTTGGCGCAGCTGCTCCTGCTACAACGGATAAGGTGGAGGTCGCCCCAATGTTGGTGGGAAATGATATCCTGTGGCCTCAACTACCGAAACCCCGAAACCCCTTCCGCGAATGAGGAGACCCTCTAGTCATCTTAACGGATCTCCCATCGATATCCGCTTCCTTTTATTTGCCAGGGTTGCTTTGGTATGCCACATCATAAGTGTTATTGAATCTCGTAGATCTCACAGTCGAGTTTCGTGACATTCATTCAAATGGACGTCATCGCACCTCATCATTATCGGTCGCAGCCAAGCCGCCGCTAAGTTTTGTTCATATCTCAATTCCCCAAACCAACATCAAGGTCTTCGGCCGGGGCACCAACATACGAGTTCGTACAATGTGATGTGACGGCTGATGAAGAACGTCCATGATTTGCTGCCTGCGTTGAAGAGGCGAGGGGGGAGGCGAAGGTTCTTTCCGTGATGGCTGGCTGATGCGAAGGGTACGGCGATCTATACGGATGATATTGGGCTTCAGAAGCGGAAAAACAGGTACATTTCATGAATGACCTTATGATGGAGGTGGGCTTCTTTCCGTTTTATTTGCCGACCAACTTCTTTTTCTGTATTCCCTTACATAGGAATACGCTATCCGAAATCCAAATCCCGCGTTCGTCCATGCATACCCAGGACTACTTCCATATTTTCCTCTTCCGACCCTACCATCATCCGAGCAGCCTCGTACGCTTATGGGACCCGTTTGGCGTCCCCTCGTCATACCAAGAGAGTGGGGAATACATGCCGCATGGGTTGCTCAGCGTCACGCAGGGCGTATTCCGGGTAAGGGCAACAGAGGATGTCTGAATGAAAAAGTTTCTGGGATCGGGTGAGGTGAGAAGGAAGCTCTAGCATACAGCAAAAGTGGTTTTTTATTTACCACGATAGTCCTTTTTTTAGCCAATAATGGCAAATTTCACTCTAATCACGTATGGCCCCTTGAAGGAGGGCTTCTTCTGGTTCGATTGTGCCACCAATACTGCATTAGGTCGGCAACCGAATGCATACGACAATTGGAACAGCAACGACAGCATGGCGCGGACCTACATTCGCCTCAACTGTGGTACTATTCAGAGCAAACTCCTGTACGACGTCAAAACTGTGTATCGGTGTTATAAAGCCTTCGAGAAATACCATCTCAACGAAGGGCCCTGTTACATTAAACCTTGCTTAGCGCTAGAGCGAGTCACATGATTAGTTGTGACATTAAGCGCCGTTGATGGTCAAACTCAGAAAGGCGCTTCAGTTATATATAGTCTTATAAAGATTGATGCCTTTTGATTCCGGTTCTCCCTGGAAATCTGAACTTGATACGTTACCTAGTGAAGGGAATCGACGATATATTCATCAGTTGGTTAGGCATTGTGACCATCTTCTCAACGGGTCGTTGACAGAAAATATTTGCTACATTGTGCTATTGATACATCGTCAATGATATCTTGATCTTGGAATGTACCAATTCCCTTCTTGGATTTTTAACCCGTTTGATTTTTTAAGATCTGAGAGCATCCCGGAAAAACGAGAGATGTACTCGTCCTTAAAAAAATACATTTACGTACTCTCGAGAAGGTATGCACTGTTTATAATGATTTTCGGTAAAGATAAACAAAGCGGGGAATCAAAAACAATTCAAGCTGTGCAGGAAGTTGGGAGAAACTAATAATGACTATCAACTGATAATGGCTACCAACTGATAATGGCTGTCAACTGATAATGGCTATTTTGGTGGTATAATATTATACTGATGGGAAATGAAACCAGGTCTCCAAATCAACAATCTGGCATTTCCCACAACAAGCATCAAGTCCGCTCCAATCATATAAGATATCCCACTCATGCGCACTCGCTCTGCCTTAAAAATTCCTGCCCCTGCCCCATTACACTGGGCGTGTGGTTTATCACCATGACCGCCAACCTATTGAACAATCTCCAATTTGGAGTCTTAGAGATTGGTTCATTCATCGGCATGTTTCTATTTGGGGTGGTGTTCTTGCAAACATTCAACTACTACAATATGTATCCTGATGATGGATGGGTGAATAAAACTTTGGTGCGTAGTACCAATTATATTACATGTCTAGCTGCCGCTCTGATCAAATATTCTTTCAGGTGGCCACAGTTTTGTGTGTCTAGATACTCCAAGCCTTGTTTGGCCGCAACTGAACTGGGTTCTTTATTCTTTAGGATCTGTGAAACCACCCAGACCATGGGGATCAACTATCAAATTTATCGAACCACGATTATCTACTACGGCAAAATTGGGATGCTGGGGAAGTCCACGGCGGTCGTGACCGTAACAATATTTGGGGGGATCATAACTCTGCTAGTCCAGGTAATGAAAAATTATATATATCCTCCTGTACACCACTAACGCCCAAATTTCTAGACCTTCTTTGCGATGCGTCTCACCAAACTTCTCCCACAGCCGTACAACAAAATTGGTGTCGTATGTATCGCTCTGTCGACTGTTCGATTCGCTGGAGCTGTCTACCTCACCGCCATTACTGTTGTTTCGCAAACTATGGTGGAGTATCTCCATAGAGTTTCTTGGCTAATCTCAGCAACGTTCACAATAAACGCTGCGGTGGACATCATCATAGCTTCGTCCATGTTGTATTATCTGGCTCGGCAACGAGGGGATGAGATGCTTCGGTGAGAGTCGATCGAACACCGCATAGCTCCAAACGTCTGAGCATCCCTCTGGTAGAATGTCTAAATGTCTTGACCGGATCATTACTTACACAGTTGGTGAGTCAAATCATGCCCCGGGATTGATATTTTGGCTTAGCTCGTTCAATATAGCGTCGGGGCTTCTGACAAGGTGTGCTCGCATGATTCTTTATGTGACAGCCTCGCTCAGAGTCGTAGCATCTCCACAACTGGGCTAGTTATATGTGTGAGTTGAATTCCTCTTTCCGGACCCAGCACACTTTAAGGAGAACGTAAACATTCAGTTCAACACTATGCAGAATAATTGTACGTTCTGAGCTATCAGTGGTTGTTTGGAGGCTGACAATCTCTAATAGTCATCTGGTTAGCAGTATATACGTGTGTTGGGAAACGTGAGTGTTCCTGCATGGTTTTCAATGATGATACTTAGCGGCTTCTCTAGTGTACTCGAACGGCCTCTTGTCAGCGTATGTTCGTACATGATGGTTCTCGAACGCTGCATACTTAAGCCATCAACCGTTCTTTTCAAGGCTAAACATGCGAAAGACGCTCAGAGAAGCTGTCCAGTTAAATCCCCCGATCCCCGACCAATTTGTCCTACCCAGGATATTGCGAGATTCAGGTTCATCTCGCCCGGTATAGTCTCGAAACCCAATTCATCACTAAGGAATAAGCATACAATGGGATTTATAGAACTGTTGTTGAGGTATCATGATACCGACACCTTCATCGACGGTGGCGGGTGTGTCCTCAGCCATCGGTGTCTCTTTTTTTTGGCTCTGTCCCAAGTGTACTCGTCCAATGATCAGCGCTCAGCATTTCAACACTCGATCCCTCTGCTTTTCTTCTCCCGTTTTAACACTCGATCCCGCTGCTTTTCTTCTCCCGTGGGCCCAGATTAGGACTTTAATTGTGGAGGAGGAAAGGATAAAGTCAGTTTTTAAATTTTTTTAATCTTGTTTAAAGAACATTTGTATACATTCCTGCAGACATTTGGTAGGTAATAAAAGCCTTTGCATCCATTATGTATGTACGTCTCAGAATAGTTGAATCTGTTCTGCAATACATCATTACTCATCCATAAGCATTGTATCTTGCGTTACGGATGTAAAGCCCCGGTCAATATATCCAATGGCTTTGATGATGTATAGTAGGAGGAATAATTCGACAGAGTGCAAATCAAAATTCGTATGGCACTCCTGATGTTGCGACTTATGCAATATTAATTATCAAATGTGAGCTCGAGGACATTGGTTCTTGATCACTATTGAGTGACCAGCGAAAGACGCATCCGGCTCCAAATGAACGACGTCCTTGACCTGCGTAAGTTTCCACGCCGGAAATTTTGAAAGAAGGTGGATTGCTTTGGTAGTCGGTGGGTGGCAGTATACTAGGACAAGCAGGGATCGAAACGTTAAATACTGAGTTCCGGGGGTGCAGATACGATAAGAACCCATCGTCCAATCTTCTCGGATGAGTACCGAAAGAGGAAACGGACGCCGTACTGACCGCAAGGCATTGGGTTATAGAGTTTGACTCGAGGCGAGAGATATTCCATGTGGCCAGTTTATAATAGTAACTTATATGTGCCAAAGTCTGCCCAGTGCCCCAGGATTCGTATAAGAAACTGCTTTCAAATGCCTCTACTGCTCATCAACACATCTTCCTCTTCACTGACTCAAGGTGGATATATAAATCAATGTCTTGACGCCGCTTTATGGACATTGCGATCGACCGGCGCTTAGTGTCCTAATCACAGCCAGTCATGTGACAGGCTCCAGCGCCAACCATTTTCCTCCCATCTATAACTTAGATCTTGTACGTAAGCTACGCAAATTTTCCATCTGAATATCTGGCAAGAAAATAAACTTCAGTGCTTTGGATTGAAACTGCTTGTAACCCATCAATCAGCTGCGGATGTGAGAGCGAAGGTCATTCGAGATTTGAATCACACAGATAGTGATATTGATTTATATCTACTTACATTGATGGGAACCTCGTCATCCACAACTAGACTCGTCAATATCGCCGACAATAACTTGTTCAACTGTGCTCCTGTTGGAGAGAAGGGCGCTTTCCGATCTCAGGCTGAAAGCCAACACCAAACACGAATGCTGGTGCAGTTCGATAACGTTCGTGAACCCGCCGATGCATTTTTGTATATAATACGACACGCGTACACTCAGAATCAAATATTGTGAATAATGTCGCGCAAGAAATGAGGCGGGGAGTGCGGGGGGGAGGGGGGGGGGATTCAGCTGATCGGTCGACCGCCAGGTGGATTTACATAGGTACTTATAATAAGTATGTATAAAATGAACACAGAAAAGTTCGCAAATATGAAGTCTGCAGATGCTAACCAGTTGAATTCCCAATATTCATCATGATATTGTAAATGGCCGCGTCGACATACTTGTCATTACAATTTAAATAGCTCAATGCAAAAGCAAAGAGGCCTCAACAACGCTTTAAAACCTCTAATACAAAACTTTACTCAGCCGCTGCACCTCATTCAACAACACATCGCCCTGTTTCACCACCGTTTCGTATTGTGCGTTTTTCAGACTTGGACGGGTGGTTTCGACGATGCCGTTGACTTTGTCGATGGAGGCGTGTAGGCGACCTGCGGCGATGAAGCGGGAGAGTTCGCTAGGGTGGGTTGCGGGTGTTAGTTGTGTGGTACTCATGGGAAACGAGGAAAATAAAACGAAAAGAAGAAAGGAATTTCCTTTGAAATGGAGGGGACGAAGAATGCCAGGAGAGGAAGATGCACGAAAGAGAGATAAGATATGAATCGCAAAAGAAAACACTCACGCGA
>Ga0307509_10006712_pt1 | contig 15349 bp, 22 predicted proteins | sample 10_EM_MG_FD_202245 | JGI IMG/M metagenome (GOLD analysis project Ga0307509, IMG submission 202245) | Populus trichocarpa ectomycorrhiza microbial communities from riparian zone in the Pacific Northwest, United States - 10_EM | ecosystem: Host-associated > Plants > Roots > Unclassified | place...
GAACTTTCATTAGGTCTTCCTCTCTCAAAATTTAGGATTATATAAAATGAAGTAACCTCTAAAGTTCTGTCTCTTTACTATCCCAAAATATTCCATGAACGTCTGGTAATTTAATGATGTCAGATAATGGCAGGTAACTTGTGGCTATGCAACCACGTGATTTCTTGGCATGGTTCTCCATCCCAGCTTCGCACTCGTCCTCATTTTGTGGGGTCATCAGCGGCAGAAAGAATCTGAAAATATTTCGTACAATTATATACATACAAGGGAGAGTAATGGCCAAAAACTGGCTCCCGAAGATCCTATTTCTGCCCAAAATTTGTAATTTCTGGTATGATTACACAAATTTTCATGTTCTGGTTCTAGGAAATCCGCGCGGGAATTTTTTTTTCCATTGCAGAAAGAAAAAGAAGTGAGTTCACAGCATTTCTCCACCTCACATACACTGGTATATTTATTCTCAAGGCCTACAATAAATTTCTCAACTTTCCCCTTTTTTACTTTTTTACTTCTTTTTCCGCGTGGCATACCCAGCGTATCCAGTGGTAAACCAAAAAATCATAATGATCCACCTCTGGAGTCTGGCACGAGGCAGGTATAAATCAGTGGTTTCCATATGTACATAGTCCAAACAAGCAACATGAATGTACAAAAGTATTAATGATCATCTAGTGTCACAAACTATGGGTATGAGGCTAGGGCCTCTGGTGCGATCCCTCAGGCTGGTAATCGGCCACCATCGCCTTCGCTGTCCAGTTCGTCATCAGTGCGCGCATCGCTGTCCCGACCCGACTTACGACCGTCATCGGTTTCGTAAAATTCGCTGTCAGCCGGAATGGATACCGGGTCATCGTCATCATCCACGTACATATCGCTGTCGTCGGACCTGTCCGGGTCGCCACCACCCCAAGGCGAAAGGGATGATCTATCACCGTTGCGCTGGGGGGGATGCTCGTCAATCTCAATGGAAGCGGGAGGGATGAATTTAAGTTCTGAGAGGCCATCGACCCAAGCGACATCAATTGGAACGGAAGCGATGGGATCTGCCTTGGCACATTTCGTGCAGGCCTGAATGAGTGCTTGGAGGTATTCCGAGCTTGTTTCAATTTGCTCGATGCTACAAGTCTCCAAGGACGCTTCAAATTGTAGGTCTTCGCGTTTTCGGGAATAGTTGTTCCAAATGCGGACCCAGTGACTTGTTACCATCCCCAAACTTTCGTAATCCGAGGTTGTGGGGGTATCTGCTTGATCCTTATAAAACGATGACTTGGACAGGTAGACCAGCCTGTTGCTATTAGCCAGCCACTCCTTGAGAGCCGGTGGTGGTTCGGATTCCTCGCCATCGAGTACACATCTAGAAACCCAAACAAGGACCCAAGCAAAGGATTCCAGTTCATGGTCGTAGCGCCGAGGAACCTTGCCGTTAAAGCCCTTCTCATTTAACAGTTCCACAGCCATGAACGGTAACGTCCCGGTTCGCTCGAGACCTTGGCGATCTGGATTTCGGGAATTGGGCTTCATAATGGTCGATAGGTCAAAGTCGTTCAACACGCCATATCTGTTGTCCTCTTTATACATGAGATTACTGAGACTGACATCGCCATGCGCAATGCCGATACGCCAGAGTAGGGCGTGGCCTGCAGCATCGAATCAATCCTGAACAAAACAGTAGAAGAAAGGAAGGCTTACAGCGGAGGGTCTGCCAAAATGCTCTCCAAAATTCATTGGGTTTGAGAGTATGGATGGGCTGGAGCTTCTTCGAGAGCATCCAAAGTTGAACACGAAATCCATCCTCTTTTTCGGACTTTACAAGGTGGCGAATAATCTGAGTTGAGGTATAGGCGAGTTCACAAGAGCTGATAAGGACTGGAAGATGGTCCGTTACGCTCCGCGCTTCCGTCCCGAGCATTTTTTTGGCTCGTTTGTAAGCCTCATGGATAACTTCTGGCTCCTTGCGGCGCTTCACCTCTGGCCAGGCCGACTTCAAAAAAAGTACATCTGCAGACGAAGGTTGTGTGGCTGGTTTGTGAATCTAGCTAGCATTTTAGCACGCCAACAGAAGGGGAATGAGGCGCGGTCAGAACTTACAGTAGGACATTTGGCAGCATCAGCGGTGAACGTCCGACGACCGATGATCTGAAACTGTCCCACAGGGCTTTCGTTGCGACAATAAGGCACCTCATCCTCACCCCATATATTAATGGGTGTGTCGCCCCACATCCCAAGGGGGAAGCCGTGGAAGATCCTGATCATGATGACCAGCAGCGGAAGCTCTGCAATGATGTTGATTGCATTGGCTTGGATACAACCCTGCGAATCATACCAAAAAAGCGTCAGCTCCGCATCTGTTTGACGTCAGTTAATGAGAATAATCTAAAAAAGACCACTGCTCCTCACCATTGAGCAAGACGCTCATACTGTGCGTGATGTCCATGGAATGTCGAAGACGCTCTATTCCATAAAACGCGCACTGCACGTCCTTAGGAGCGCGTGTCATAAGCGGGGAAAGTGGCTCGTCGACTTTGAGCTTCTTCGAAGAGGTGACATGATTTTCGGAACGTCGTTTACGCTTGACGCCACTGGTCGCAGAAGGTCGAGCTAGAAAAGCTTTAGATAATATCAGTCAGCGATAAAAGCTGACATTTACCCTGGGATGTCGATGCAGCAGATGTCTCATAGATATTGCCGGAAGATGTCAAGGTTTCTTGCTCTTCCCTGTCTAAAATTTCTTTTGCTTCGAAGTCTTCAGGTATCTGCAATTTAATGGTTCCAGTGGATTTCAGCTCCCATGAGTGTAGGACATCACCCCAGGTTGCTTTGTCCTTGGAGTTTAATTTTTTGGATTTTGGTTTTGTCACTGCACATACGCAATCGAGAAAGTTATAGTCTTCGCAATCTTCCTGCAAAGATCTGAATTTTTTAGCAAATAGACAGATGAGATCGGGTTTTCGTTTGGTCGACTTGTCCAAGTGCGTAGACTCGATCACAACGGGGTCGTTGACTGCGAAAATAATATCCTCGTCTCTTAATTCGTTGTCCCGCGATTCCTTTCGGAAATGGAGTAGCATCTCGTTCAGCATGTCGACGAAGGGTGGATATCTCGCTATTTCAGAAGAAGTATTGCAGCTACGACCCAACAGGTCACGATAGGCACATCCCATTCCCTGTTATAAAGAAAATACGCACTATTTCCGGAGGCCCTCTTTCAAAGAATCCCCATCGGCAGCGTTGACAAATTCGACGGCATCATCTAGGTAACTCTTGAACTTGAGGTCGACAGTTTTTCGGTCATCCGCCGTTGCCTTGAAGTCTGTTCTGTCTTCCTCCATCATGATTTGCCGCAACATGAGCGCCTTTAGCATCGTGATAAAAGTGCATCGCTCCCGGTCTTTCAAGTCACATTGAACGTTCACTATATTAGAAAGATTCCCGGCTCTACAACCAAATTATTAGCAGTGCCTCTTTCGCCATGGTATGAGGTACACGATACCTCTCGTCGACTAGGGACTGGGCATGTGCAGCGGTACCACGACTATGAGGGGTTGAATCTGGGAGATGTATCAACTCAGGAACAACAGCGGGAGGTGTAGTAGGTGCTTCAGTTTCCATGGTGGTAGAATGACTTCAAGTTGCTTCCAGTAAAACGCGTCGCGTCGCGTGGGAAAGTTCGGAGCTGTAACTCCATTGTTCAGAATTCCTTGGCAAGTTGGCATGCGTGAGCAGTAGGTTGAGGGCACAGACCATAATGCATAATGTCTCTAAAGCGACATACTTTCGCCCTCAATCAACCAAAGTCCAAAGTTTTTGTTTTCATTTTCCGTAAACAGTGAGCGTCCTCCTCTCCCAATACGAAATATTTATTATTGTATGTACATCATAAACTGGGATTGCTTTTGGCCTTTGTGGTGACGATTCGGGATAAAAATGATCTATTGGTCGTGATATTGCCCATTTCCTGTGACGAGGGTCGTCGTCATGCAATTCCTGAGCGCCGAGTTTAAAAGGTGGGGAATGGGAGCAAGTCATGGAACAAAAAGGAAAGGGAGGATGAAAACGGATGTCCATTGGGTGGAAAGTGCATGGGAGGTTAAATGGACATTTAATTTTTCGCCGCCGTTGTATTACTTGTTACACAACGAGTCCTCAATCCCAGATTGCAGACGATATCTAGTTCAAGAAAGAAAGGTACGATGAACACAGTATCCGCTCTAATACTCAAAGCAAATTTCGGATATGAGCGCTAAACATCAAACAGTCAGCGTTCCGTAAATGATAACGCTATCCGGGAAACGCACTTTTCGAACTGGTGGAATTTTACAAAGCTACGATTGCCTAGATTCCAATAAAATAATCAGTCAACAAAGGATGTCTAAGCTACAACAGCTAATACTCACCAGATACTTCCTTGATTTCGAGAAGGCCCTCCACGGCGAAGTTTTTGGCCCATGGATTATCCGGTTGAGTAGCTTCCCTGAGAAGGGGCATCGCTCCACTTGTAAAGTCGTCAGTTTGTAACGAGATTCGAATCTTGCGCAGGCGAGGAAAGTTTTCTGTAAAGAGCGGACCAAACTGTTCCCAAGGAAAAATATCCGACTCTGATGGAGTGAAATCTTGGAACCTTCGGCTGTGGTCGATTAAGATTGAAATTTCTTCAATACAATTTCCGTGTTGCGCCGTTTTCAAAAGGCGTAGTATCCAGAGACAGTTTTAGGCTGCGTAAAGTCACACCGCAAACCCGGAGAAACCGATTGACATGAGCATTATCAAGTATAGTTGCCTGGAACCCAGTGTTAATGTAGAGTTTTTTTACGCCTGATAAATCGAGCCCCTTGTGAATCAGGATACGGTCGAAGAATGCGCCCGCCGAATCCATCCCAGCATCCAGCGCAAGGAATTCCAAGGCAGCTCTCTGGCGAACGAGGATCGGCGACCAACGGAGTTCGAATGGGTAGGAACATAATACCAAATGTTTGAGAGATGCATTCCCGGGAAGGATATTAGTCATATGCAAGAGCTCCACATGCCGGAGAGTAGGACAGCAGAGAACGCATGGGATCGTGAAGGCCAAGAATAGAAGTAGCTTGGAGGTACTTGCAAGAGCATACAAAGAAAAAGAAAACCTAGTGAGTTGTCGGAATTCGGGGAGAGTATCGGAAAACTCGTCGATAAGAGGGATATCTAGACCAGTCGGATCGAGAGTGATGTGCAAGGATCTCACATATGTCGCGATATGTGGAAGCGCTTTCATCATCTCCACCAACCTTTGTACCGTAAAAGCAGGTGGAGAGGTGGGTCCTCTAGGGCGGGCCCAAACATATATCTCTGAAAAAAGTCCCCGCTGAGCAGCGACAACCGTGGCGGGCGAGGTAAGAGAGTAAGCGCAGAGAGTCGCCTTGTCGTCGTGAAGATAGCCAATGATGTCGTCGACAAGTTCCTGACAAACGCGTTGGGCGGTAACCATCGTAGGCGAGTAGACGGATTTGTTCTAGTTGTGTAAAGTAAGTTCTTGCAATGTGCATATTGGAAAAGACAAGGACACTCAAGGCGGGCACAACATGACACGTGACCGTTGCTCGATATGTACTCAAAACATTAACTTTAAGATAACTGTATGGATGATCCTTGGGTAAAATGGTTACCCCAACGAAATAAGTTTGTTCAAAAAGAATCCCATGACTTTACGAGACCCGCCGGACGTGCTTCCCAAGAATCCACTATAAATCAAGCACAATAAGCTCAAGTCAAGAGGTCAACGTTCGAAGAGATGTTACCATTGGCATCCCAATCTTCTATCTTGAGTAGACCCCTCTTTTTCAGCTCAATAGCCTCGGGGTGTTCGGTATCGATGATCTTCTTCAGAATCGACATAGTTTCTGATTGTAAGAGTAATTTGAGCCTCCGCAAGCGAGGAAACCTTTTCGTGAGGAATGGTCCAAAAGTTCCCCACGGAATGCATGCCTTCAAACGGTCAATCGATACACATGTAAAATCGTCCGAACGCATGTGCCTGATATGAAGCGTTATTTCTTCGAGAGAGTTTATTCTCGGCAACGTCCCCAAAAGTCGGAAGAGCCAAGGAAAGGGTGTCCAGATTTCATCATCCAGTATTTTGTGGAGGCGAATGGAAAGCACCCGAAGCGAACCCAGGGGACTAAGGTCCACAAATTCAGGGTCATCATCTTCCTCGTCTTCCTCGTCTTCCTCTCCAAGTTCATATGCTAGAGGAGAACAACGGGGAACAATAAATCACATTAATTTACGATTGAGAACGCATACCTACTCACTGTATCTGGAAGCAACTAACCTAAGCACCCGTATCGAGCTGCAGACTTGAAGAACCTGATTTATTTGTCGCTCATAAAAGTGTTTGATGTCCTCTATGTCAATCTGAAGTTGCTTCAACTTGGAGAAGTCTAACGTTGTTGGATTGTCCAAGGCATAGTTTACCCCTGAGCTGAATTGGTTATGGTTCAAGTCCAGCAAGTCTATGGCCATCGAACTTTCCTCATCAGATCGAGGCAAAGCCATACGAGGCTGAGCTCCAAAACGGGCGAGCACACGGTGGGTACTTTTGTTGTCCGATTCAAAATCGTAGAAACGAACGACCAAGGATTTGACGGAAGTATTCTCAGGAAGAATATAGGCTGGCACGTTAACGAATTGAAGGTGCTCCAGTGTTCGCAATATTCGCAGCCTGAGTACGTTTTGTATCGAGGATATCACTTTGGATGATATGAAGAGATAGGAAACCGGATTTTCTGTAAGATGAAGGGAGAAACGGGTAAGGTGAGGGAAAGACGCGAGTTGTGTGACCAGACGCTCCTCAAGGTCTTCTTCGAGGAAACCAAGTGCGAGGTTCAGATTTTTGGTATACGCGGCTATATGTGGTATCGTCTCCATCATCGTTAAGAAATGTTGAATAGTTGGAATGTTGGTGACAGTGGCTCGCTCTGATGGTCCCAGAAAGCCCACAGCGAGATTCAGAAAAAGGGCCCTCTGACATCCTGGTACTAGTGAACGACAAGTAAGTGAAAAAGCGAGCAAGGAAGCTTTGTCGTCCTGAAGACAACTAACGACCTCGTCAACGAGTTCTTGCGATAGACTATGAAAAGTCGCCAGCATGTTCGTGTTGAGAATCAAGATGGAGACGGGGTTTGCCGCCATCAAAGTACCAAATTTCCTCGAAACAGGTTAATGATCGTATGTCGAATGTTAGTTCAAAAAATACCAACAACTGTATATATTTTTAGCTGTGTTCGCGAAAGGCATAGTACAAGCTAGGAATAGTTGTGATCTGATGTATACTATGTGTACAAGCTTTATACAAAGGAAACTTGAAGGGGGAGATATACAATGAACGAAAGAGGGGAGGAGTGTTGAAAAAGTGATGTAAAGAATGAGAATATTACCAGAAGCCCAAGCACTAAGTACTAAACCCGTGAATGCCCACTCGACCCAGCAACTGCCACTGGCTGACCATTACTGGGCTGTTGAGGATGGTGGGTGATTGTAATTGAGTCCGGATGGCGACTAGGGCCAGGTTGCCCGTTCGACACCGACCAGCTATCCGTGCTCGAATGCCCACTCGAACCTGAATAGCTAACCGAAGTCGGAGGACCAGCTCCTAGATGACCAGCCATTATCGGTCGATCGTTAGGTTCAGGATACCCATTCGATCCAGAGCCAGAAGCGTAATCTGGCCTAGAATGGGAGCCACTAGCGCTTTTCCCGTGTGAACGGAGTGTGGGAGTCGTCGGAGATGTTACGGCTGAGTACCGAGGTTTCACCCCCTCACGATAGCGCAGAGGCTGTTCCTCTATCACCTCTTCATCAAGCTTCCCGCGGATGCTGTACCAAGCATTGAGAACCATTTCGGCCCGTGGACGGATTTCGAACTCCTTCTTTCGCATGTATCCTATAAGGTCCTTCAAGAAATGAATTCCATGGTATTTCTAGAAACAAGTTTACTAAGTCTGTGATGAATTGTAGGTACGTGCAGCGTACCTGATACAATTCCTTATCGAAAACGTTTCCAAGAGTATAGATATCGTGCTTGAAAGGATCGTAGGGCTTTCCCGTAAACAATTCGGGGACGTCGGTATCACTTCCCCCGATATCTTGCACAAGTCGAGCCGTCTTTGGAGCGATATGATAACAGCTACCAAATCCAATGAAGTAATAGCGAACAATGTGATTTCTACGATCCAGGGGGGATATCCTCGTCATGCCATCAGGTTCGCAAAAGTGGGCTACGAAATGCCAGCCAGTGGGCACAATCGACTTTGCGTCCATCATGATATGTTCAGCAGTAAGGTTACTGATCATGAGAAACCGAAAATGTAAGAGCAAGCACTCGAAAAAAAAAAACAGAGTTACGCACTGGTGTGCCACATTATTCTCGTGAAGATATGTCAAGCCCTTGTGGGATGGGTCAAACGAGAGCCGAAATTCAAGCAAGAGCGCCTCACCTCCAAAGCTTGCGAAATGAATTCCACAACTTCCCCCACAGTCACAAACTCCGGATCGTCAAAGCGCCGCAGAACGGGCATGACCATATACTGAATGTGCGGTTTAACCGCGTCGACAAACACATCATAGAGGGGCACGACATGATTCCGTGAGTCTTCTGTCATCCTTCGTGTCGAAAAGTACTCCGTGATCTTTATTTGTCGCAATTTCCTGTAATCTTGAATCATCTTGATACACACGACCAACCCATCGTGCCGCCGTATCGCATCCAGAACCTGCGGGAGCTGGAATCACAGGTATCGATCAATTAATGAAATATTCTGAGAGAAAAAAAAACTTTTCAAAACGCACAATTTGCATGATATGATCCTCTCCACTGTGATAATGTCTCCCATTTCCTCGGATAGTTGGTGTCCACTCGGGGTCGTATCGAGGTCGTAACTGGTATCCTCTTTGGAACAGAAATCTGGAGCGATCGCGCCATAGTTTCTCGGAGGGGCTGAGGGTTGGTGGGTAATACAAAGCCGGTACACCAAGTGCCTTTTCCTTTTTCTTCTTCTTTGGCGGAAAATCGGATGGATCTTGATCCCCGCTGGAATGCTCGTCCTCTGGGGACCGCTCGCGACGACGATTCCTACCGTGGGCGTCGATGTTGGCCCAAACGACTGGACGGAGTGTTGTACGAAAGCTCATGCTGGTTGTTGAAGGAGAGTCAGGCGGGAGACATTAGGGGTGCAACTTGGGCCTCGTGGTGGGAGTAACATGGAAAGATGTGGCGGCGCCGTTAATCCCCTGCTTGACAATCGGAAATTGCCTTTCCACGTGTCTGGACACTTGTAGGTCCATGTTGATGTTCCATTTTTGCGGTATCAATTCGGCCCGATTTTTGCTCCGCTTTTCCATTCTCTCTTTGCTCGTCTCCTGTTCTGCAGGCATGGCCTTGGCGACCTTTTCAAAGAACGGCTGATCCCCATCTATGAAGATAACTAAGGAGAATTCTATTCGGGGAATCACTCTATGTGACAATAATGATGGGACAGGACACAGAACAATGCGTTGCATTGTCGTACATCCCGGCACCAGCGGAAGACCCGATTCACAGATCTCGGCTTGTCAGATGGGCAGATGTATTGATGAAAAGATGTATTCAAACTGTCCTTATCTCCTAGAAGGCGGCTCGTCCTACATTTACTTCCCGCACGACTCCAACCTCGGCCAAATGAAGGACGAGGTCCAACAACATCTGATCACACCCTTTCCTCGTAACAAGCTGCACCGCAACCAGAATCGGCTCCCAAGTCCTACTCAGCACACTAAAATACTGGACTTGCCCAATCGGTATCGTCACTTCGGGCAACTCGCCCATCGAAGCTAAAAAGTTGAAGAAATCCGAGGCTTTCGCCTGGGCGTCCGGACTGGAAGCTGCAGCAGTTAGGAGGAATGGAGTAGCGCCCTCTAGGTGGTTGAATTCTTCCACCCGATAGGAGGGAACGCCGCCCGTAGCCGCGTCGTAAATGAAGAGGGAGTCAGAACACGATTCCTCGTCATGTTTGAAGATGTATTCTGCGATGGAGTCGCGAAAGTGACGCTTGACGCCAACAGCTGCGGCGAAATGAGGTTCTGTGATAAACTGTGCACGTGCGAACATCTTCTCTGGTATCGGGTCAAAAGTGGGTTGTCTGCCAAATTGAGCAAAAAATTAATTGGCGGTGGGTTTGCCAACGTCCTTCCAGGAACGATATTCCGCGAGTTGGTTGGAGGATAGTTGGAAAGCTGGGAAGCTGCCGTTGGGAAAGAAGGGACTGATTATCTTCGTGAAATTAACATCTATGGGCGTTATTGAAAGGTGCTCTTGCAAGGCATCGACGAAGCCGTTTACTATTTCCTGAGCACGCTGGTTTCTCATGGGGAAATGTTCGATTGGGTAAAAGAGTTTCAAAGGAAACTGCGATCTTGGCTTTCTATTCGCGACCGGGGAACCTGAATACCTTTTCTCGCAATAAGTACGCATTGAAGCAAATGTATTCATGATCACATACCAGTTCGATGCCACCTCGTGGAAAACCTTCGGATGCTTCGCAAAGAATCCAGCCGTATCCATCTCCTCCGACAGTGGCACAACACCCTTTAGGTCCATACTTCCAAGCGAGGGCCTAATTCCATATGCGCCCACTAGCGCAGCCGGTTTTCTCACACTGCCCCTCGTATCACTCCCAACTGTGAACTCCAACCACTCATATGCGGCAATGGCACATGCACTCCCAGAGCTCGACGCCGACGCGGTCAAATGCCCATCCCCACGCGGGTTCCAGGAATACGACACGTCTCTGAACTCCCATGGATGTGCGCCATGTGCGAATTGGGATGTCCGAGTCTTGCCGACCATAACTGCACCCAGTTGCAGAAGCTTCTCAATAGAGGGTGCGGTTTCGGTTGGAATTTCGTGCGTTTGGAGGTAGGCCAGGGAACCGGCTGCGGTTGGGAGGCCCTTCGCGTCGTAGATATCTTTGAGCCCGAACCGGGTGCCGGAGAGGGGAAGATTGGGTGTGGAGAATATGTGGAGACGCGATGGGACGGGAATGAGTTGTGGAGGGGGATCGTTAATAGGGAATGAAGAAATTTCGGTAATGTTGGTAGATATCCATCCTCCTTTGATTATGTCGGGTATTGAACCAAATAGGAAGCTGTCGTATTCATCCAAGTAAAGGCGATAGACATGATGTACCTCCACCACCTGTTTTCCTTTCAGTCGCGAGATGAAAGAGGGCCCTGGAGGTAATTGATTGGTTGCTGGAATTCGAAAAGTAGGAATGGTGGACTGAGCTGGTTCGAAATTGCCGGACACAAAAATGCGAGCGACTCCGCGGAGTTTCAGGAATTCGTACGCCTGAGTTTCGACAGTCACTTGGCCTGGTCCTTCGTAGGATAAGAACAAAATTTCTAAAAAGTTTTCGTTCCACACATCGTCAAGCCTCCCGAACGAGTCGAGCTGAGATTGGAGATATTTCTTCGAGACCACGCCCTCCGTGATCCAAATAGTTGTTGCTGGGGATAGTTGGAGGTTTAGTTGTTTTGGGATCTTTGGGTATATCTTGTCGATTGACAGTAGTACTTGTTTGTCGACTAGGTAAGGTATTGTCTGGTTGCCGAGGAAATTAAGAACAGTCCCTGCGGGGATTTTCCCAAGCATTTTGAAGGAGGAAAGAGAAAAAACGGGCCATAGTAGGGAAGATAAGAGAAAGACTATCATGATCTTCAAGTCCATCTGAAATTCGAGCTTCTGCGTTCAACATCGTTCTAAAAGAGATTTGTAAGAAAAAAGAACATACCTTACACTATACCTGACACCGCAACCTCCTGCGTCACCCGGGTTAGCACTGGCAGCTGGCCTCGGAGAACCAGGATCTCAAGGCTTGAGAAAATCCACTCCAAATAGACATCATGTGAAGATCTTGAAAGAACATGATTTTCCTCGCAATATATTATGCATATTGACCTCAAAGGCTTGACATGAGGCTCGCTTCTGTCGTTCGGCGTTAGTCCGAAGGGCTCACAATGTTAAACATAATGTTGGAGAAGAAGGCCAGCGGGTTGTCCTCCGGCCCGAAAGGCCGTCGCAAGAAACGGAGGTTTCTTGCTCCACTCCACAACGTCCATATTCCTACTCTCCTTACCGTGTTATTTCCAGAGTTATCCTCTGATATTTTCGATGCAGAATATAAAAACCACATCCGACAACTCAGATATCGATCGAACATCCAACTCTGAAAAGGAGGCCAGAGCACGAGGCTGTAACGCATCTTCCCCCGACCTTCGCCACGCGTGGTTCAGCACTATAGTTAGCCCAAAAGTGAACTAGTATGGTCACAAGGCTTACGAGGGAATTCATTTCAGTCTTCTAAAATGCATGGCTACTGAGATGAACCTCTCCATGTTGGGGCCTCTTTGGCGAACCCTTCAACTCTCAGGCTTATCATTGAAGCTTTACACCGAAGTCCGCAATTGCATACGATGTCTCGCAACGACGGTGATGATCCAGCAGAGGAGGAGTTTAAGGAGCAGGAAGTTGATGTTGTGGACAGGGTTGACAGCAAACTGGGGTTCTCGGATGCCGAAGTCACTGGTGGAAATAGGTCAAACTTCATATCTTCTATTCGCAAGGACGAGCCAATTGTCAACAGAAGAGAACTATGGAGTTATTATCGTGCGTGATAGTTTCTTCTGTCCACCATCACTCGACTAAAATTTCACCGCTCACAAGTTTACTACAACGGGGATAATGTACGCGAAAACTATCTTTTCTGCTCTCGTCTCATAATGATATACCGTTCTATCACAGGGTGTGGGCCCATTGGGATTCTCCATGACCTTATTTCAGTCACTTGCCTTCGCCGCTGGATTTGACCCAATAAAAGGACCCGGCTCATCTTGTAGCGCAGAGGATGCTTCAGGTCAATGCGTCCTCCCTTGGGCAGGAGGCACGAAAGCTGTCTCTAGCGTCGTATTGATTGCAAATGGAATAAGCTTCGCTGTGCGTCACCTTGTTTGTTTTCTCCTCGAAAAGTATCTCTGACCATCTGGTTAATTAGGTCATGACCATGATATTCACCACCATAGGCTCTGCTGCTGATTATGGAACCTTCGGACGTTGGCTGCTCCTTGTAATTACCTGTATATGTTGGGCATCTCAATTTGCCGAGATGAGCTTAACCAGTACGTTTTATTTCCTATGCAGTTGTTGTAATATGTTGTCTGACTCTGATATAAGTACCCTCACGATGGCCGCTCGCCATGGCACTGTACATGATAGGATTTATTACATATGGTGCCACCTTGGTGTTTTACGCGGCCCAGTTCCCTCGCCTTGCTCGTAACACAGCACATGCTCGCCAACTTCGAGAGAGATATGAAGCTGGAGACATCCCGCTAGAGGAATACGAAATCGAGGAAAGTTTAGAGAAGAATCGCATCAGCAACATCAGCACTGTAGGTTTTTAATTGAAAGTCCCATTTCAATTCTTTTAGTTGAATCGACATTTGTCAGACCCATAGCAACATTGGGTACATCGCTACTCTATGTTTGAATTTGTCGATTTTACTACCCTTGGCCAACAACCCGAAGGTTAACAATTACACCTTGGTTTTGTGCGTTGATTTTTTCTACCTCCCTTTTCTCCGTCCCATTTTGCATTCCGCAGGACAAACGCATATTGGGTCGTGACTGGCATATGGTGGTGTATGTCTGACATCCAGCTTGCGAATAAATTTCCGGACTTACACCTTATCCCTAGTCATTTTCCAGCAGCCACGCCCTGGCCCTCCTCTTCCAACGGGCGAAACTTACCTCACAATTGGATGGAAACAGGTTCGTCGGTCTTTTTGTAAGAAAACAGGAGATATTTATCAACTCTTTTCCTTCTATTAGATCTGGGCTGCCTGCAAGCAGTACAAGAAATTGCCTTACACGTTCATTTACCTCTTCGCCTTCTTCCTCCTTGCCGATGTATGTGACTCATCATGAGCACTCTTTATGCCTTAATTATAATAAACGTCCAACAGGGCCTCAATACGACCGGTACATTGGTTTCGATTTGCCAGAACGATAAATTTTCTTTCAGCTTTTTGCAAAATACCTACCTTGGGCTCTCGCAAGCCATCACCTCGACGATGAGCACACTTGGATTTTGGTACTTCCAGAGGTACTTCAAAATCAGCACGAAGAGGATGGTTTGTCTGCCTTCGTCTTCCCTCACGAGACGCATCTCCAATATCTTAATTGCTCAGTTCATCGTGACAAATGTTGTTACTGTGATGATACCTTTCTGGGGGATGTTAGGCATCTGGACGAACAAAATTGGGTCTGTATCCACGATCCGTTTCGCCTGATATTCGGCTAATACAAATACCAGCTTTCACAACGTCTGGGAGTTCTGGTAGGACACTTACATTACATCATGTTAACCAAATATTGTCGTTAATATCGTCATAGGGCGTATAATGTCGTTTTTGGTCTCTTCCAAGCGCCTTATTACGCATTCTCGCAAACAATGATGGCGGAACTTACACCCCCCGGATTCGACAACATGGTAAGGCTCTCTTTTTTTTTTCTACACTTATCGACTAATCTTCTAAGTTCTTCGGCCTCTTTGGACTCTCGAACCGCGCCTCGTCCATGATCGGACCCAACGTTATCCAAGCCATTATTGATAAGTCGGGGAGCAATTGGATGGGATTTCCCTTCCTCTTCGCGTTGTGTTTCTCTGCCTCGCTGGTCATCTGGTTCTGTATTGATGTGGAGAAAGGAAGGAGAGACGCGGTTGCTTGGGCGGATGGGATCAGGAAGAAGGCGGAGGTGTCGGAAGACACGAAGGTGATAAGGGAGAGCTTGTAGTTGTAAGTACTTACTCCGATAGTGATTTTTATTCAGCCATCGTGGTCTTGCACTCTAAATGGACTACTTAACCATTCGGACGATTTCTCTGATTATTTTACATGGCTGACGTGCTTAAGCTTATAGCTTTCAACTCTTCAGTAATAGTTGAACAAAGGATCGACTCTTTAAGTCAGCGAGAGTTGCGAACAAAGGATCCATTCTGGAAATTTGAAATCGGTTGGCGAAAGAGCAGTGGCAGAATGCTTAGACAGTGTTGCAGTGCCCTCTTCTCTTTTCAAGGCAGACTTGAGGCAGACTACACTAAGTGCACGGCTGAAATGACTCACCAATTTTCGGCTTTTCCCGATGATCACTTCTCCGATCAACATCCAAGTTCTTCAGTACTTCAGTTAGTTAACTTCTTGGTGCCGATCTCTGTATGGCTTCTCAAAAACGTCTAGGTAAGTCAAATTTACCTGATATCTTGATATTTTCCTCACCCAACGC
>Ga0307509_10006713_pt1 | contig 15348 bp, 11 predicted proteins | sample 10_EM_MG_FD_202245 | JGI IMG/M metagenome (GOLD analysis project Ga0307509, IMG submission 202245) | Populus trichocarpa ectomycorrhiza microbial communities from riparian zone in the Pacific Northwest, United States - 10_EM | ecosystem: Host-associated > Plants > Roots > Unclassified | place...
AAAGGGTCATGAGGAAGAGAGAGGGATTGAGATTGTCGGAGGAGTTTGATCGATCTGACAGCGCGTTGAACGCCTGAGTCTGCCAAGATATATTAGTGATTTAGGTTCAAGTTCTTAGAGTATTAGAATAGATTTCTTATAGACTGCAGATTCGCTCATGAGGCTAAGCATTCGGGGTTAAGTCGTGTTGAGGATACTAGTATGATATGATAGTAGGCTGAGGCTGACGCCAAGAGACATTACAGTACACGATGTCTCTTTGCGCATGCTTAGAAGTGAGGCTTAAAACAATATTTTAGGGGGTGCACATATCACCTGTGACAATCATGACTTTTCACGATCTTTCAATAGTTTTTGTTTTATCTAAGTGCTACATCATTATCCACCCCCATTTGGCGAATTGCCTTCGTTATCCATCCCATGATACTGCGACGTCGCGCCCTACATTACGACATCGCGGTACACCCTAAGTCGCATTCCCTGCTTGTACAGCCCGTAGGACTCACAGTCGTCGAAATGTACAGCGTCGGCAAAATCTATATAAGGACCCCTCCGACCCCTCCGACACCTCCACGCTCCGCGCCCTCTACACCTCCAGTCATTGAAATCACAACTCCACGTCGTTCAGTGCACGATCCGCCCTAGCACCCTAACTCCTCCTGCTTTTCAGGCTTCGCGTCCCTGATCCCCTATCGTCTCGATGGAAGACCTCCCTCCCCTTCCCTCCTCGAGGGCCTCTTCACGGGCCCCCTCGGCGCAGTCCTCATCTCCTGAACTCACTGAGTCCCACCTATACATACGCGATTTCGTTCGCGAAACCCGCCAGAGGCTTAACTTCACCTCGGTCCAGCTCCCAATCCTCGACGATCACCAGCTCTCCGGTCTCTCGGACGGCGAGATGATTCTCGTCCCCCTTTCCTGCTCCACCCTCAACGCGCTCGCGTCCATGACGCGTCAGCTTGACACTATAACAACCCAACTAGGCAACATCCAACAAGCCGTCCACGCGATGCCAACCTGGACAGCGCTCGAAGGCGTCCTCACCCCCATCAATGCAGCCATTCGTGACCTGTCACATAGGGGGGCAGCCTCTTCTCCCCAACCGCTCGCCCCGACTCGGCCTCCAGTTCCCCCGACCGCTGCAACCACACGCCAGACCCTCCCCCCACCCACTCGGCCTCCTGTTCCCCCGACTGGTGCGACCACACTGCCTCCCACCAGGCCAAAGGCAAGGGCTCCCCCCCCCGCTAAGGGCTCCTCATCCTCCTTCGACCCCGACATACCCAGGTATGATGTGGGCACCCAGTCCTTTTACGGCGACCCCCGGGCGTACGCGGACAAGTTCCCAGACTCATGGGAGGCGAATGCGTTCCGAGAAGGGAAGTACCACGACCCCACCACATTCATCGCTGGTCACCTTGCCCCTGAATGCCCCAAACCTCAGCAATCGTATGCCAAGGCCGCCTCGACTGGCGCTCCCATGGGCAAGAAGAATGAGAGCTCCCTCACGGCCGCCAAAGTCGCGTCAGCCAGCAACAGTGTGTCTGCGTCCCAGGCACCGAAGTCGCTCCCCACGGCCGAAAGAAGATTTTAGGCCTCTCGTTCCTCGGCCTCCGAGCACCAACAAGCGTCCCTGATCGCTGCTACCTTCCTCGACATCGCTGCTCGCGTCCTTGGGGATGCTAACTGTGCCCTTCCCCTCGCGGTCACGACCAAGGTCAATGACCGCGGATCTGTCACCCTCCTCGTCACCGATCCAGCCACCCCCGCCGCCGCCTTTGCGCCCTATTTCGACGCTCTCTCCTCCCAGCTTAACACGTCCTTCCCAGTGGGCGAGTCTCCCTGGCTGCCCTTCCGCCTCGCCCCCAACGAGGCCCAGCTTGCCATCCACTCCCTCCCCATCGCCTTCCTCCCGGAGGACCCAGACGAACTCTTCCCCTGCCTCGCTGAGTCAATCCTCAACTCCAAGGATATTCGGATCCTCGCCGCCAGATATCTCAACCCCAACGTGCAGTCAAGGGAGGGCAAGTCAGCCACTTCCGTCATCATCTCGGTCCACCCGGGCGACGTCCCAGCAATGGGCTCCTCTATCCGTCTTTTCTCTCGCTCAAGAACGATTGAGCGTGCATACTCTTCCAATAGGTACACGCAGTGTAAGAACTGCTGGGATTTCGGCCACGTCGCCCCGAGGTGCCCCGCCGCCGACCCTGTCTGCCCCATCTGCTCCCTCAACCACACCCGCGCGTCGCACAGATGCCCTAACCCCACCTGCCCTGGAACTGGCTACCTTAAGGCTACTCCTGGCTGTTGGTCTTCCTCACCGCCACGGTGCGTCAACTGCGGCGGGGCCCACGGTGCGACTCACAGGGATTGTGAGTCCCGCCCCTCTCCTCCCACTCTCAGGCGTTCGACGGCTGCCGAAACGATTGTTCCTCCACCGCCCGTTGGCGACGAGATGGACACGGCCACCGACGAGGATGACAACTCGCCCCCCGCTTCACCCACCCGCTCTCTCCAGTCGGTGTTCGAGATGGCTACTCCAAGGGCCAGAAGCACAACGATTTTTCCGGCCCCAATAGGGCCCAGTCAAGGCAACCGGCCGCTCCCTTCCGCGGAGCCCTTTAGCCCCTCCCCCATGAGCAGAAACCCTTCGGGCCTGGCCCGGTAATGCAGCACAATCATTCGTCTTAGGCCAGGGAGCAGGCCTCCCCCCCCCTCCGAAGCCCTTCACACTCGTTCAACACAACTGCCTCGGGAGCTGGGAGGTGTTCCTTTCGCTTTTCGGGTCGTTCACGCAACTGGCACTCCCCCCTTCCATCGTTGCCCTGCAGGACCCTCCTGTCTACAGAGGCAAGCTGCCCTCTTTTGGTTCATTTGTTGTTTTTTCCCCGCCCACCGACCGTGGCTGTAAGCCCCGCGTCACTTTTTACGTTTATAGTTCCTTTCTGGCTACTGTTTCCCTCCTACCCCGCTTCTTCGGAAGGGGTGATGTCATGGCACTGGACCTCTTCACCCTTGACGGTTTCTTTAATCCTTCCACGACCGGTTTTATGATCATAAACTCCTACAGCACGAAGGGTCGTCTCAACAATACCCGTTCCGTTCCCCCGGATGTTCTTTTTCCTGAATCCCCGCTCCCCACACTCACACTGGGTGACCTTAACATTCACCACCCCACAGCGGACCCCCTGAGGGTCTTCAAGGAGGACGAGATCACCACCTCGACCCCCTACTTTGACAAGGCCACTGAACTGGGCTTCACTCTCCTTAACGTCCCCGGTGTTTTTACCCGGTTTTCTATGTCTCTCATTGGGGGCCCCGGCATCATTGACCTTGCGCTTGCCTGCCCCCTCCTCCCTCCCTACTTTACCGAGTGGTCCGACCCTCTCCCCTCCACGGGTTCCGACCATATCCCAATCCTCCTCCGTTTCGAAGCCCCCCTTTTTCGGGCACCCCCCCGTACCCCCAACTGGGCCCTGACCGATTGGCCCACGCTCGAATCCTCCCTGAAAGCGGCCGGTATCTCGCCTGTCCCTCCAGTCCCGACCACCCAGTCGATGGACATTTGGTTCCGTACGAATCTAGACAGGATTACGGCCGAGCTGGCCCTTAACACCGCGGTGAAACGGGTGACTTTCTGCTCGAAACCTTGGTGGTCCGACCTCCTCTCACAGCTCAGAAGAGCCTACAACTCCGCCCTCCGCTCCTCGAAAGTAGACAGGTTTGATGCGGCGCTTCTTGCGTCGGCGAGAGCCGCTAGGACAGCCTACTTCAAAGCGATTAAGAAGGCCAAGAGGGACCACTGGTCCGCGTTCTTGGCCACAGCAACCCCGCCGACGGTATGGACGGCGAAGAAGTTCGCTGTTGGTCGCCCCCCCCCTCGTTTCCCGGAGCTACCTCGTGCCACAACGCCTCCCGAGCTCAACATGGCCCTCCTCAACCACTTCTTCCCTGGCGATCCGGTCAGGTCCTCCAACTCCATCCTGCTCCCGTTCAGAAACTGCCCGGCGGCGGCAGCTGACGAGGTTGGCGGAGCCCTAGCCCGTTCATCTCCATCCTCCGCCCCTGGCCCCAACATGACCCCCAACTGGGTGTGGAAAAGGATACACCGAGTGGCCCCGCATTTGCTACAGGACCTCCTCACCCCGCTGGTGGCCTATGGCTTCCACCCCCCGGCCCTGAAAATGGCGGACAGCATTGTGCTCGACAAACCGGGCAAGCCGTCTTATGACTCACCCTCTTCCTTCCGCGTAATCGTGCTGCTACAAACCTTTTTGAAGATCCTAGAGAGGATCATGAACTCGAGACTATCGTGCGTGGCCCGCGTTGCGGGCCTCCTGGACACCCACCAATGCGGCTCGCTGGCCGACCTGTCGACCTCAGACGCAACCACCACTCTGATCCACGCGGTGAGGACCCTCCAGATGGCTGGGAGAAAGGTTTCAACGCTTTTCCTAGACATCAAAGGAGGATTCGACAACGTGAACCCCTCTATGCTATGCAGCATGCTCAAGGCGAAGCCTTTGAACCCCTATCTCGTCTCCTGGACCAGGTCCTTCCTGACTGGCACGACGTGCCGGCTCCGCTACCAGGTATCGCCAACGGGTTTTGCCCCGCTCGCAGTGGGCACTCCGCAAGGCTCCCCCGTCTCCCCGCTCCTGTTTGTCATATACGTATCCAGACTTCACTGCGAGATCCCCCAGGGTCTCACCCTCTCCTATGTCGACGACTTTGGTCTGACGGTCTCCTCCGCGTCCTATCGGCGCAACATCCAGTCACTACAGAGGCGGTACCCGGTGCTGAAGGCAAGGGGTGCCCGGCTGGGCGTAGGCTCCTCCGTCCCAAAAACAGAACTCATCCACCGGAGGACGACCTGGGACAGAGGTCCTGTCTCCCGCTCCCCGGTACATCTAGATGGCTCAGTCTTCCCCCCCAAAGACAAGGTCCGGTGGTTGGGATATTGGTTCACGCCCTCGATCTCGACTACCACGCACTTCACCAAAAGGCTGTCCAAGGCCCAAGCTGCCTTCGTGGCCGTCAAGAGGCTCTCCCCTCCGGGGATGGGTCTGCCCCCTTTCCTTTGCCACCGGTTGGCGTCTTCTCTCCTCTTACTGATCCTCAGCTACGGCGCGGACGTTTTCAAACCCACTGCTCATATGGTGAGGAAGCTCTCTGCATTCAGGCACAAGGTCCAGAGGTGGTCTACCAACTGCTTCGCCTGCACGCCCACCGACATCTTGGCCATAGAGGCCTGCCTCCCCCCTCTCGACCTCCTCCTCGCATACAAACGCTGTCTGGCCAACCTCAGGATAATGTGCTCCCCTCCGGAAATCAACCCAGCTGCAGCTAGACTCCCAGCCTCCCTGCAGACGCCGTCACTAAGGCGCCATGAACCAGACCACAGGGCCCTCACCCGCAGAAATGCGGGCAGCCGACTACCATTGCCTTGGGTCCAGCTGAGACCCCCCTCAAACAATAGGGCCTACCTCCCCCTGGACGCCCTCCCCCACTCGATGCTTTTCCTCCTTGGCCCTGATGGCCACGCCCCCCTCCCGGTCACCTCCCACCACCTGCTTGGCGAGACTTACCCTAGCCCCCCCCCTGGCCGCACCTACCCACAGCTTAAACTCCTCTGCAGAAAACTCCTCATGGAGGAGTGGGAGGAGGCCGCTCCGGACCCCACGAGATACGCCTACCCGCGCTCGCTAAAGCCCCATCCGTTCATGGGCCTCTCCAAATTCGACGCGGGTCGCCTCCACCAGATGAGGTGTGGGAAGAGCTACCTCCGCGCCCACCAGTCCTGGGACGACGACGGCCCAACCACCTGCCCCAGCTGTGCCAAAGCCCGCGAGACTTGCGAGCACGCCATCCTCCACTGCCCGGCTAAGGGGCAGGCCAGGAACCGCCTCCTTCAGGGGGTCACTGAGCTCGGCCCCGACGCCCCAGTTTGGTCTTCAGTGGCCCTACTTGGCGCCCTCACCCGCTTCGTTAGGTCTACGGCCACAGCTTTCCCTCCCGGCATGTTTTCCCGCCCGGCTTCCTCCGCTTCCTCAGTTTCTTCCCGCTCATCTAATGTAGTTTCCTTTGGGTACTTTATGTCGTCACAGGAGGGCTAGGTTTACTTTGTTGTTTTTCATGCTATCCGCTGGTTGAGGGAGGGTTTTCCTTGCTATACTTGTTTGAATTTCGCGCCCGTATGTGGGCCAGGGACCAGTACGGACCCCTGCTGAAGAGAGATGCTCCGGATATTTCCTTTGTTAGTTCGTTTTTGATTTTGGGTTTTGTTTTCGCCATAGCTAGCGCTCCATGCGATTTCTTGTACCTTAACAATGAATATATGATATGAAAAAAAGAAAAAAAAAAGAAAAAAAGACCCCTCCGACGCCTCATCTTTCTCTTCTGCTCCACCTCCAGCGATTGAAAACTCAACACCATGAGTAATCATCGTGAGAGTGTCCTCCGCCTCTGATCTACCCCGTCCGCAGCAACTGCTCGGGGGTTTATCACGCCTTCATCTCTTTCCTCTCTCTGGGGCCTCTGGCCTCCCCTCCCGGGGGTTATGGATTCCTTCCTGGTTCCGTTCGTCTTCGCTTTGCGTTGATGTTCTTACCCTTTGCCCCGCACTGCGCGACGCGTCTCGCTTAGCGTTTTGCACGGTCGGCAACCCTTTTTCCTCGTCAACACGCGGTCGCTAGTCTCGGGCTATCAGTGAAGTAGTTGCCCTGGTGGCCCTGCTCTCTGGTATTGCAGTCTCTCCTAAGTTGCTCGGTCGGTACAGTCGGTGTTCGAAAAATCGTGACCCTGTTTCGGTCCTCCGCGTTTGTACTTCTCGGTCTTTGGCGCGCCCTCCCACTCCCGCTTCCCATGCGTTAGATCCGCTTGCACCGTACTGCTACGTCCCTTCTTAGCTGGCACCTTACTGCCTCCTCGGCTGGCACCCTACTGCCCCTCACGATAGCTGGCACCTCCACTGCTGAGTGGCTCTCCTCTCCGGGTAACTCCCCTCGTCCTCCTCCCGCTCCCGCGATTTACTCTACGGTCGCAAACCTCGCATTAGGTTACGCTGTGTCATGGTATAGCACTACCTCCTTGGCCCATGCTAAAGTCCGAAGTGTCGCCGATTTTCCGAGCGGTCCGCCCGTGACAAGGCCTTGACTCTAAGCCGATAGGTTCGGGGAATTCCCTTTGGCATCCCGCAACAGTAGTTTTATCTTTCCTCTCCGTCGGCACTTGGTGCCGTAAGAATCTTTTCTTTTGTTTTGAGGGGCCTGCCGAAGCGTTTTTGTCTTTCCCTGGTTTCTTTTCTATACTTGTTTTTCCTTACGTGTCTGGAGGAAGGTATTGCTCCGTCTTGCTTTCGTCTTAGGTGCTATTAGGGGGAAGGATGGGCTCTGGTTGAGAGGGGTTTGATTTTTCCCATGAGGGGGTGAAGCGGGTCGTTGGATTGTTTATAGGTTTTGTTTCGGTCATAGCCAGCGCTCCATACTGTTTCTTGTACCTTAATCAACGAATACATGAATAAAAATAAAATAAAAAATAAAATAAAAATAAAATAAAAAAGAGCCCTCCGACCCCTCTATCTTTCTTACCTGCTGCCTCAGAAGACCCCCACCTGCGTTCCTCCTCTCCAGCGTCCGAACATCTGGCGTCTTGAGACATACGAAGGTCAACCGGCATCCAAGTGGGTATCAAGAGACTCCTGCGATTTTATTTTGATCACCCTTCATATTAGATTCCAAAATCACCGATGAACCAATGGCCCCTCCAGGCATAGTGAGACGGCACTTGCGGAAGGGAAAGTAAGCAAACTACATCTCCCAGTGTTTGTAACCGAGGCTAATAGCTCTCTGCCACATAGACTCCCCGCCGCGCAACCTCCCCCGCCAGAAGGTCGGGGCGGCATACGAAGAAGAACTCTTACACGTTCGGCCGCCCGTCGCCCGGCGCAAGAGCGAGCGTAAGCAATGCTGGAATTCTCTTTATATGGAATCTTAGGATATCAAACTCACTACCCTTTTTTAATCAACAGAGGACCCGAGCCTGAGGAACGCGCTCAGTTCCAACCTGCCGCAGGAGATTCGGTGTATAAAGCCAAACTATCCCAGAATAATCAGAATCCGGTAGACTGACAATCTAAACAACAGGACTGTGTATGGCGACATTGCGTACGCCAAATCGTGGTGTGGATTCAAGCATCCGCGTGGCCAATCTTCCATCTATGCGGATGGCGCGAGCAAATAAAGGCCTACATCATTGCTCGCCACCTGGACCCCGGTCGCCTAACCGAAACGCAAGTGGATTAAGTTTTATTGTTCGCCCGTGGCCTATCACCAGTCAAGGAGCGAATTGAGCTCATCAAACGCCAGCACGACGCCGACGACCTTTTGGAACTGAACCGGCATCTGAAGATCCTTGTTAGGGATTCTGGAAAGAAACTGCAAACGACCAAGGAGCGTCAAAGGGCTGGTCGTGATGGTCGCGGCGACTTTACAGAACCCCTGAGTAAGTGCTAGCCATCTTGATTCCGTGAGGCCCGCCCTGACATCTACAGCTAGTGGCTCTTGCGCATTGGCAGTCGCCATTATCGCCGCGAGCTGTCAAAATCGATATTGTTCGTCGATATGGATCACCGGCGGCCACGCATCCCTTCCTCGGCCACCCCTTGTGTGAAAGATATTTGGACCGCGTAATCACCTGGGGGGTCCTCGCGACACCAAGCATCACGCATCTGCTACGGGTCGTCAGAGAGCAAGACGTCGAAGAGGAAATCCGATGTCCCCGGTATCTCCTCGGTGCGACAGGCAAGGGTGCTGCCAGACTACGTCAGGACCCCGAAGATCCTCTCCCCCTACGCCAAGTTATATTCCTGATGTCACAAATCGTGACTAAGCAAGGCAGATTTCACATGACTCATACTTATGAGTCATAAGGTATGTTGGATTTTACACTATGACGTCACTTGACTCATAGTTCTCACATAACTACGCACTCTCGAGTTATTGTTTGATTATGATTGGTTGATTGTTTTATGACTCACGATTGTAACGTCATACGATGTAATGATTTTCGCACATGACTCATATTATGGGTCATGGGTTTCACATATGTGACTCATTCGAGCGCATGACTTGGTTTATGAGTTTTGATTAGTTAACGGAATGTTGCGCGATAACTCATGTGAGTCATCGATGGGTTTCGCGCTATGACTCACTACGAGTCATAGAGATTTATGTAGCGCGAGGTGATGAGTCACCACGGTAAGGGTTGTGGGAAGATACCTATATAAGGCGCTTGGTTCCGACCAAGGGATAGGACACGCTTCTCGCAAACTTCTTCCCCCCCCCTACATTTCACATACAATCTCAACTCTACCCCGCTTTGCGTCCGGAACAAACCCCTCGCCCACTTTTCCTCACCCACTCGTCGCTATGGCGAACCCCCACAACCTTCCCCCAGGGAACGCAGCCTTTGGTAGGCTCTCGGCTCTCAACTCTCCCCTTCCGTCACGTTCAGGAACACCCTCGACCGATCACCCCATCGAGTTCATCATGAGACAACTCGCCCAGGCGAGGAGTGCCCTCAGGCTCAGCAACCAAGATTTCCCGGACCTCAGCCCAGACGCGCAGGCCGGCACCCTCCCCATCGAATCCATCACAATCATTCTACTCTCCCAGCTCGTCCAGGGCCTGGTGACCGTCTCACATGAGCTGAGCGGGGTAACCCAGGCGGTCGCAACCATCTCCGAGGAAAACGAAAACCTCAGGGAGGAGCTCCACGACATCTCCTCTCAACTCGCAAACCTCCCCCACACACAAGAACAACCAACCGCTCCGGGGATCGCCGATCTCCAGGCATCCATACGTGACCTGTCACATCGTGTGTCAGCCCCGACCCCCGCCCCCCTGGCTCAGGCCCCCCCCCCACCAAGAAGATCCCTACCACCCCCAACTGCCGGCCCCCCCCCTTCAAGGAAAGGAAAAGAAAAGGCCCGTGCATCACCCACACCTCCCTCAGCCGCGGCTGAAGACCCTAAATACCTCCTACCATTCTACGACACTAGGCTTGGCAAGGCGTTCGGAGACCCCGAAAAGTACGCCAGGCTGTATCCCAACTCCTACGAGGCCGGTGAGTTCCGGAAGGGGAGGTATGACCTCGACTCCTTCACACCAGGCCACCTCCATCCTGACGTCCACCCCTCCCCCTGTTCCGCGCAAGCTGCCTCCGGCTCAGGCTCGGGCGGCAAGGGCAAAAGCAAAGCTGGGAAGCATCCTTCCCCCCAACAAGGTGCGAGCGCGGTCGCCCCTCAGGTTAAAAAGGGGCCGCCCTCCCTCCCAGGTGCCCAACGACGCTTTGTTGCTCCTCGCCAGTCCCCGTCCCCTCACCCAGACGCTCTCACCATTGCCGCTACTTTGCCTGACATCGCCGCCCGCGTCCTCCGCGAATCGAACTGCCTCCTCCCCCTTGGCTTCACTGCTACTGTCAACCCTCGTGGCTCCCTGTCCCTGACCGTCACCGACAAAGCAACCCCCGCCGCCTCGTACGCCCCCTACTTCGACTCCCTCACCAGGGCCCTCAATCAGTCCTTCCCGGTAGGAGAAAACCCCTGGTGCACCCTCGTCCTCGCCCTTACTGCCATTCAACTAGCCATTCACGGCCACCCCCTACGTTTCCTACCCCAAGATGAAGAGGAACTCTTCCCATATATCCGGCAAGCAATCCTCAACGACAAAGCGACTCAGATTCTCTCAGCCAGGTACCTTAACCCTAGCAGAGATTCTAGGGAGACCAAGCAGGCCACTTCGGTGGTTGTCACCGTCGACCCCCAGCACGTTTCCACCCTCACAACGGGTGTTGTCATCCTCTCGCAGAAACGCAAGGTTGAATTGCCTTCTCCTCCTCCAGAACCTCCCAGTGTAAGAACTGCTGGAGATACGGACACGCCCATCAACGATGCCCCGCCACCCACCCCACGTGCCCCATTTGTGCGCTTCACCATACTCGCGCGGCTCACAGATGCCAGAATCCAACCTGCCCCAGGAGCGGGAACAATAAGCCAGTCCCATCCTGTTGTCCGACCTCGCCCCCCCATTGCTGTAACTGCGGTGGTGACCACACTGCCACGTTCAGAGAATGTCCGGCTCGACCTCCACCGCCTGTCCCAACAAGAACCAACTCGCCAGCCCCCGCCCCAACCGGTCAAGACCCCATGGATTTGGCGGTCGATGGGGGTCCGACATCCACTACTCCCCCGCCCGGGGAGGGTCCCCTTGAGGTGGACGTAACCCCCAGGCAACCTCTCCCGGCAGGCCCTTCCACGCCCCCTGGCACCACTCACGGCTTCGGTGGTCCTCTCCCCCTGGAGGAGCCAAGCCCTACCCCTGCCTCTTCGACTCGTCGGGTTCGTCCCGGTAATGAATAATCAACCCATGCCCCTTCCTCGGGGTCAAGGGCTGGCCCCTGCCCCTGCGTTTCTTTCCATCATTCAACATAACTGCCTTGGGAGCTGGAATGTTTTTCTTTCCTTGTTTGAGTCGTTTAAAGAAACGACCACATATCCTTCGATAGTCCTTTTGCAGGATCCACCTGTCAACAAGGCCCACCTTCCGTCTTTTAATGGTTTTAAGTCCTTCTTTCCCCCAGTTAGGAAGCCACGTGTGGCTGCCTACGTTCATATGTCTTTTCTTTCCAATTACACGGTGCTCCCCAGGTTCAAGGGGGTGGATGATGTTCTCTCTCTTGACATCTCCTCCAGCGAACCTCTCTTCGGCACCGCCTTCCACTCATTCAGGATAATTAATGCTTACTCCACCAACACCGTCGACCACAGGGTCCACTCCGTCTCACCAGAAGTCCTTTTCCCCGACCTTGGGTTTCCTCTCCTAGTTTTAGGAGACCTTAACATACACAATCCCCTCTCAGACCCCCTACGACACTTCTCGCACCGGGAGATCTCTTCCTCGACCCCCTACTTTGAGAAAGCGGCTGAATCCGGTTTCGCCCTCCTAAATCCCCCAGGCGAGTACACTAGGTTTCCCTTGGTGGGCAAAGCTCGCCCCTCGGTGATAGACCTCGCCTTCGCAAACCCCCCCCTCCTTCCCCTCGTTAAGAGTTGGGAAGCCTCCCTCCCCTCAACAGGCTCCGACCACATACCAATAACGATAATCCTCGCCGCGCCATCCCCGAACCAAAAACCTCCGCGCCCGCGTTGGGCGGACACGGACTGGGAAACCCTCGACCCGATCATTAAGGGTTTCAGGGTCCCGGCCGCACCGCCATGCCCCACCCCCCTACAGCTGGATGAATGGATGTCAGGTTCGCCGGACCACCTGGTAGCTCTTCTAAAGGAGCACACGCCGGTATCCAGGCCCTCCCATCACTCCAAACCTTGGTGGACTCCTCACCTGTCTATCCTCCGTCGTGAATATCACAAGGCAGCCAGAGCGGCCAGGAAACACGACACCCCACACATGCGGGAAGTTGCCGGAACCTCCAAGGCGGGGTACTTCAAGGCGATCAAGGCCGCTAAAAACAAACACTGGTCCTCCTTTTTACTGGCCGCCACCCCCCAGAGCCTTTGGACTGCTAAGAGGTTCGCCTACGGGCGTGCTCAACCGCGCTTCCCCTCCCTCCCAGGGGCCGAGACCCCACAACAGATGAACAAAGTCCTTTTGGATCACTTCTTTCCTCCCCAGGATCCCTTCTCCCCGCCGCCTAGGCTTAGGCCACACAGGTCGGCAACCCCCTTAACGACAGGAGAAATAGCTGCGGCTCTCTCCAATTGCTCCCCGACCTCGGCACCAGGTCCGGACGGGATACCCTACTCTGTCTGGAAACAGGTCAACAAAATCAACCCCGATATCCTCCTCCACATACTGGCCCCCCTTGTCCTCCTGGGATACCACCCGGCATCACTGAAAAGCTCGAATGGCGTGGTGCTTGATAAACCAGGAAAACCCTCGTACGAATCACCCTCCTCCTTCATGATAATCGTCCTGATCCGAACAATTTCGAAGATCCTGGAAAGGATTATAGCAGCCCGCCTACTCGCGGCAGCCCGGCTCAAGGGGCTGCTGCACCCCAACCAATGCGGTTCGCTCCCTGGGCTTAGTACCTACGACGCATGCCTCACCCTGACCAACGACGTTAAAACCCTGCAGAGGCCCCGACTCAAGGTCTCCTCCTTGTTTTTGGATATAAAAGCAGGGTTCGACAACGTCGACAACAAAACTTTGGCCCGCTTCCTGAGGGAAGGCGGGGTACCCTCCTACCTGGTCTCCTGGGTTTCGTCCTTTCTGGGTGAACGAAGCTGCACCCTGATCTTCCAAGGGGCACCAGGGACCCCAGCCCCAGTCAACGTCGGGGCCCCCCAGGGCTCCCCAATCTCCCCGCTCCTCTTTCTTCTCTACGTTACCCCACTGCATTTCGGGATCCCCCGAGGCCTGATGATCTCGTATGTGGACGACTTCGCCCTCACAGTAGCTTCCCTCTCCTATCGTGGCAACATCCGACGGCTCCAAAGTCTCTTCGACAAGCTTGAAAGGAAGGCGTCCCGCCTGGGCGTCTCCTTTTCGGTCGCGAAAACTGAATTGATACATTGGAGGACCCCCAGCCAGAGGCACTCTCCGAAGTGCACCTCACCTATCCAAATAAAAGGGGAACTGTTCCACCCCGGCAATTCTGTTCGGTGGCTCGGGTATTGGTTCACTCCGGCCCTTGACCCCGCTGCACACTTCTCGCGTCGCTTGGCCCTTGCCCAGGGTGCGTTCGCTCTAATTTGTCGCCTCAGTCCGCCCGGTGCGGGCCTCCCCCCCTATTTGTGCCACAGACTGGCAACCTCACTGATTGCCCCCATCCTTCTCTACGGAGCGGACCTGTTCACACCTAGCGTGGGCACAACAAACCGCCTCAATACATTTTGGCGCAAGGTCCAGAGGTGGACCACCAACTGCTTCTCAGCCACGCCCACCGGGATACTTTCGGTGGAGTCCTGCCTCCCACCCGTCTCCCTCCTGATCACCCACCGGCAAAGACTGGCGGCGCTCAGGGTTGTCTGCTCCCCTCCCAGCGTGAACCCGGCAACGGCCCGCCTTCACCCCTCGTTCCCTTCGCTCTCGGTGTATCGGGCGCCTGACTCCTCACGGGCATTAACCAGAGGCCTGTCATCCGTTTACCTCCCCCTTCACTGGAAGACGCCCCGCCCTGTCCCGCCGATGAGGAACCACCTCCCGGTGGACGCGGTAGCTCACCGGACGATACCCTTCACCCTCGGGCTGTCTAGAATGCCCATGATCAATTCCCACCTCGTGTGCCCGACCCCCAACCTCCCGCCCCAGTCTCTGATGGACAGCACCTACTCCGCCCTGAAGAAGAGGGTAAGAGAGACACTACTCGAGGAATGGTCCTCCCTTTTCCCGACCCCAGGATACTACCTACATCCCCCCGCGTTGCACCCGAGGCCTTTTATGGGATTGGGGAAGTTTGTTGCTGGGAGAATGCACCAGATGAGAGCCGGTAAGAGTTACCTGGCCGCCCACCCGACCTGGAGGTCCCCCGATGCCGACACCTCCTGCCCCCGCTGTGGCTTGGAACCCGAAACCTTCGAACACGCTATCCTCTCCTGCCTCTCGAGACAACACAGCAGGACGCGCCTCCTCCACGGCGTTACTGATGTCGGTCCCGAAGCACCACTTTGGTCTTCCCTCCCTCTGCTAAAAAGACTCGCCACCTTCATAGGCGTAACCTCCACGGGATTTCCCCCCTCAATGTTCCCGGCCTCCACCCCCCCCTCTTCCCCCCCGCTTTCTCTCTCACCCCCCAGGGTGCCCCCTCCGGTCTTCCGTGTTTTTTCGCTGGCTGAGGTATAGGGTCGTTGGGTTTTCTCTCCTTTGTTTTAAAGTAAAAAGCTTTCCTATTTGAGACGACTAAATTGTTAGTTTGTGCTTTCCTTGTTACATGTGGCCGCTGGCCCGGCGGAGGAGAAACCTGCGCGATAGTGGATATTTAACTGGTGCCGTGACTTTCTTTTGTTTGAGTTTTTGATTTATAGGTTTTGTTCTCTCCATAGCTAGCCCTGCATGAGGCTTTTTGTACCTAGAAACAATGAACGCATGATTACAAAAAAAAAAAAAAAACGACCAAGGGATAGGACACGAACCATCTCTCCAAAAGCACGAACCATCTCTCCTCCACCTCCGGCGATTGAAATCTCAACACCACGGGCAATCATCGTCACTTTCCCCCACCCACCTCTCTTCTCCCACGATGGCTACTGCCTAGGAGTTGACGTTAAGCCATCTACCCTCCTCCCCTGTGGCCTCGGCCTCCCCTCCTTGGGGTTCTCGTTCCTGT
>Ga0307509_10006714_pt1 | contig 15347 bp, 19 predicted proteins | sample 10_EM_MG_FD_202245 | JGI IMG/M metagenome (GOLD analysis project Ga0307509, IMG submission 202245) | Populus trichocarpa ectomycorrhiza microbial communities from riparian zone in the Pacific Northwest, United States - 10_EM | ecosystem: Host-associated > Plants > Roots > Unclassified | place...
GGGTGCGGGACGGAGAGGGGATAGGGAGGGGAACTCAGGACGGAATCCGGAGGGAGCACAGTAACATAGGAGGAAACCCGGTGGGGGGGGGGTTGTAGGTCTTGTTAGGGAGAAGGAGATTGAAGTCGCAGGACGTCAGGAAAGGGGTAGCATGCAAGGGGGTGCATGGGGTGTAACGGGACGGTAGGGTTGTCCGCAGGGCGCAGGGTTGCTGGGGGGGACAGCTTCTGGTTGCGTCCGGTGCGTCCAGACGGACGCCTACCACGTCCGGACAATGCGGACGCGGGCGTCCGCACCCAGAACTGGAGTTTACGTTATATGCGCCCGCAACGTCCGGCGCACAGGGAGGGCAGGACGCAGCAGGCCGCAGGTTGATTTTTTTGCTCATGTATGGTCATCGTATGAAGCCATATACCTCACTCTTAAATATCAGGTAAGCTATTCCTGCTAGGGTAATAATCAGGAGGGTAAACAAGCTTTTTGCAGTCATTAGGAAGTCTGCAGATAGTGCCATCTTGCCAGGTAGTGAGGGGCAGAGCCTGTTGTGAGTATTACTAGTATTACTTTCCTTTCTCTGTTTTGACTAGTAGTTATTAGCAACTTCTGAAAGACTGAGCCCAATAATCAGTCAGAACTTTGAAATTATTGAACAAAATACACCTTATACTATAAAAACAACTACAGCACAATTGACTTTTTTTTGACTAAAAAAGTCCTTCAAATAAGTCCTATAAGATATGGGACTAAGAGTGGTAGCCTGTATTACCAACTGGAGGAGTGTTGAGTCATTGTCGCTCACTTGGTACATGCTTAGCTAATGCTGGTTTTCTTTTTTTTTTGTTAATTCCGTGGTATGATTTTAGGTACATGACTAGCACTCCCTAGAGCTCAACCGCTGCATTCAGGAAATATCCCATGGCAAATAAAAACCTAAATCAAAACAAAAACAAAAGAAATAAAATCAAAAACAAATCAATAATACCATAAGGTATAACATCAAAGTGAAAATCCCCCATAATTGAAGTTCTTTGCATTGTCATCAACCTTCAAGCTCATGACCTTTTAATTGTATTCCCCATCATACTACTAGAGTAAACATCAACAGCAAGCACCTGGTCCTCAGAGTGGTGTGCGTAACGACTGTTGTTATCGTTGATGGGTCTTCGGAATTTTGGCTCGGCACTGATGCCGGAGTCGGAATATTCTTGTAATAGCAGTAGGATGCCAGCCGCCGGTGTGAAGAAAGCAGTAGGATGCAAGCCAGCAGTAGATGCAAGCCGGCAGTAGGATGCTAGCCGGTAGCAGTAGAGTGCCAGCCTCGAAGCAGTAGGGTGCCAGCCTGGAGCAGTAGGGTGCTAGCCATTGTGTTTCCCAGTGTACTCGCCAAGGACTAGTGTCAGGACGACATTGGTGCTTGTGTATTCGGTGGGTCTTGTGTGTTTTGACAACAGACTGAAGGATAGAATGATGCCAGTGGTGCAGAGGATAGCAGAAGGATGCCAGCTATGGTATTTTGTCCCACGAGAGGACTATCCCAGCACACTTATGAAGCTCCAAGTTTGGTGGCCGGGTAGGATCGTGAGATTTTTGTGGTGTTTTACCCTGTTAACACCTTCCTAAATAGGAAGGCGAAAAGCGGGGTCGGGAAGGTAGTGGAGGGCTTAGCTAATGCTGGTGAATTTCTTGTTATTATACTCGTGGAGTCTTCCATCATTCTCAAATAACAGCTTTGTCACAAGCATTTCTGCCCTATGTTATTCTATCCCTATAGGGTTGTCTCTTATATCATGGTGGGATATACTTGGTTGGTGCTTGATTATATAGTGGCTATTTCGTATCAGCTAATCCTCCGCTGTACAAGCCTATGGACAAAAAAGATGAGCAGCAATAGCGAAAATTTTCCCCATCGCAACAACTCACCACAACATTACAGCAATGAATACACCACCACGCCAGCCACCAAAAGACGAATGGATGACACTGACAAGAACTAGAGTGCTTACTCTATTGGAAACTAGGCTATCACAATCAGATGTAGCCTGTGAGACAAATGTTCCTCGTTCGACTGTATCAAGATGGAGTCGTATTCCACGGGTCAGAAGGACAACTTCGCGAACTGGCCGCCCACACCAACTGACGAAAGATGATATTCGCCAGTTAATTGGTCATCTCAGAAGTGGATGGGAGGGTAGAAGGCTATGCTATAGAAGGCTGGAGCAGGAAGTTGGATTGTCAGTCTCACTAAGGATAATTGAAAGGGCTCTTTCCTGGCATGGTTATTCACGATGCAAGGCTTGTAAAAAGCCTTTTATCAATTGCAAAAATTAGAAACAATGGATGACCTATGGCAGGGATCACTGGCAAAAGCCTGTTAAATTCTGGCAACAACACATGTATTCAGACGAGTGTATCTTTGATATCTCAAAATGGGGATCTACATGGGTTACACGTTTACCTCATGAACGCTACCACGATAACTGTCTACAGCATACATTCTATAGTGGAAGGGGTTCTGTGCATATATGGGGTGCTATAAGCCAGAATTGGAAGTCGCCACTTGTTTTCCTTTGTGGCACTGGAAAGAAAGGCGTGACAGCAAAGGACTATCAGGAACAGGTCCTGGAACCAGTGGTTTCACCAGCTTTCCTTGGCCTTTATGACTATATGGCTTCTCCGGATTCTCAATATATTGAGGATCAGGCACCAATTCATGGAACTCGTTGGGCGTTGGTTGAGGTGAAGTCAGATTTGGGTATATCTTTACACCCCTGACCCGCTGCCTCCCCCCACCTCAATCCAATCGAAGATGTCTGGCGCATCATGAAACAACTGATCAAAGCCCACGATCACTTCCCACAAACCGTTCAAGAAACGCATGACACTGTTCAGGATGAATGGGATGAGCTGGAACCAGAGGACTGGAATGGGTCTATAGATAGCATGCCTAATCGCCTAAAGCAGGTCAAGCAGCGAAAAGGCATGCAAACGGAGTTTTGATTTTTTCTTTGGCTTTTTCATGCTTCTTTCTTACATTAATTTAATCTTTATTTCATTCTATTTATTTGTGGTGGAGATATGGTATGTTAAAGTATCGTTGGTAGTAGTTCGAAAGTTTTTCTTCGCCGTTCCTGCTCATCTTTTTTGACCGAAGCCTCGTACAACAAAAACGTCCCACTTCTTGACATCCTTGTCCCGAAATAGTGCGTACTTTCGGATATGTATATTCTACGTCTTTGAGTACGACACAGCCAGCCAGAATTCTTTAGTCTCGGTTTAAAGCTGTCTAACTTCGACTCAGTATTTGACAGAAATGAAAATCCGGCGCCGAATGATAACTGGGATTGGGTGGTGGAGAACATCTTCTCCTCTTCTTGCCTTGCTAAACTAACGGTAAAAACATAATCAAGTCATCCTGATCCTTCCATTGATCACCACTCATGTCCGCTTTCTTCACCGCATGCTCTCCCCACCCTTGTATGATAGTTACACAAGAAAGAAACATTCTGTGTGCAGTAATCCCTAAACAATAGAAATGCTTCACATACCCCCTATCTCATGAGCATTTGGCACAATTTCTGGGCCCTTGCTCTGCCTTCATCCCCATAGCCTTCATGCTTTCCTTTAACTGTCCGTACTCCTACCCACCCATCCACGGAAACCCTTCCCGAACTTCCAAACTTTCATGAAGTGAAAGAGACTATACCTAGAGCATGCCCGGTAGCATCAACTGATTTCCAGCGTTCACCCTATTCACCTCTTCTCCCATATCATCGCTCGATCAATCGATCGGATATGCAATTCTGTTCTCATCCATTTTCTCCTGTCTTCTAGATTGTTTCCTTTCATCCCTTTTCCACTGCTAATGTATGTTGCCCTTTCACTGCACAAGTGGTGGGTTTCTCCGGCCCTCTTAGAATGAAGTTCATAAGGATCTCTCGCTCTCCCAGGTCTCCGGTATCTAGCTCGGCCATTACATCTTTCGCAACACCTTGCCGTATACAACGGCCGAGGCGATTTGAGCGTATAGTATACCTCCGCCCCATTGAGCACTTCATTTGGTATTCTACGAAGTCTATATGCAAGTAAGGACATAACCTGGCTAGCGCCTGCTGACAGGCTAGGGAGTTAAGTATTGAAGCATACCACGACTGGGGCCTGTGTTTCGGCGTCCTCACCGGAATCCTTCGGCGTTTGGAGCTCCTATGCCGGCTTGGTTTGTGTAATGAAAACATGGAACATTGGGAACGGAATGGGTTTGCAGTAGGCATAAATTATGGCACTCTATTCGTGTCCATGTTTTTTTTGAGGATTCAGGATTGTGGTAGACCCCTTAAATATCATTACGCTACTCTTTCCCTTTCTTCACCCGTTAGGTACCAATTTCTGCTTGTTCTTTTATTACTCTCTTTGCTGCTCCTGTATTGGAGTAGATATACTGGCATTCCTATGCCTACCCTATGTACTTCGCACTGCGCTGCCGGGGCAGGGAATATCACCGGCACACACAGTACAGTAAACGCAGCGCGCTTGGCTGAATCTGTAGGTGTTACTAAAAAGTCTTCACCTCATTTCCCCATTTCACCACCATATATAGACAGACCTCTATGATACTCCGCACTCAATTCCCACTATCTATTCATTTATGAAACCAGTGGCCATCTCATCCATCCCACAACCTATCCAAACATCACAAATGTGCCCCGCTACCATGGCCGAAGAAGGAAGCTCTCACATATACGTGGTGCTAAGGAGGGAACTGCGTGACTCTGTTGGGTATTCTGTCCTTTGCATCAAATGAGAAGAAGCGGCACTGGGCATACGTCGAGTGCGTTCAGAGTCTTTGCTAAGGAGGGGTAGGGGAGGGGATGAGTGGGTATATATCTGTGTGAGGTTCGGAGTATCCCAGTACTTTTTGGGCCAATTCGTTGATTATATTCTGCCCTGGATACTTGCGGGGACTGGCGAAGGGTAAACTGGGGAAGCACTTTGGATGCTTAGAGATAGTGACATGACACTAGTGAATGAAGACTGCGTGGCGATCGGTGAGTATAAAGTACCTCCCTCTACCTGCCCAAGGCGGCCGGCTTCCTAATCCATTCCGCCGTGTGCCGCGTAATACCCGACGCCTACGGGGCCTGCCAAACCCATAGCGTGTCCCACAGTCCGACACGAGCTGTCTGCGAGGGCTTGGGCGGCATGGCCTCTTTTTGCACGGGGACGGCGGGACGGCGGATGAGGCGGCGTTTTTGTATACACTTGTGGAGAGGAGTTGTGAAGAGCGGTTGCTCGTTGAAGCGGCAGCCACGGGTGGGAGGGAGAAAAGGATTATTAAGGAGGTGGAGGCGGAATGCATCTTTGATGACAAGTGCTCCGGTATGTGTTTGTGCTCTTATGACGGCCTCTTCCTTCCCCCGTCTCGTTTTCGGGGTTGGTTGCGGGTGATTTAGGAAACCTCGCATTGTGAATTTCAACGGGATTATGAACCTGAGGTGGGGATGACGGGTGGAACCTTTTAATCAGATGAGATGATTCTATATGGGGTAGAGCGGGGTCGCCTAGTTTGGATCACGTTGTTGTATGGTACGTAGTTGCATTCATAGATGAGGTAGTGTCAATGATTACAGGTGTCGTCGGCAGAAAAAGCTTCTTGAAGACATAACCAATGGTAGTGTATATATGTACCGAGTAACTCCCTCAAGAGCTATCTCCCTATCAGCCACCAATTCCCCGTCACAATCCTTCCCAATCCCTAACCCATCAAATATCGTTGATAAAATATGTCACCAAGAGGTGGAGGCGCTCATGGAGGAGGTCATGGAGGAGGTCATGGAGGAGGTCATGGAGGTTATGCAGGAAGCGCAGGGGGCCGAGGAGCAGGTGGTGGGAAGTCCTACGCATCCTCATCACACCGGGCAGCGTATTCCCCTCATAATCCATCGATCGATGTACTGAACTAACCAATCCCCCCCGGTTCATGGAATCTAGTAACCCCGCACCCGCACCCGCACCGCCAGCAAGCGGTGGATCTGGCAGTAGCCTTGGCACATCGGCCGCAGCTGGTGCCGCCGGCGGCCTCGCAGGAGGTATGGCAGGCGGAATGATAGGCTCATCCATAGCCAATCACTACTCCGACGGGCACCACAGCAACCAGGGTAACTATCGCGGGAACGAGACTGTATCGTCGTTTGCAATGCAGAATCCTGTGTGTGATGTAGGAAACGTGGCGCTTGGGCTGGTTGTTTTTTGGGTTGCGCTTGGGTATTGGAAGTGACTAGGAGCGTGGGAGGAGTGGATGGAGGAGTTTGTCTGGGATGATGACAATGAGGAGGAGGAGGAGGGAAGGGCGGATATGAACTTTAGGCTTGGGGCATGAATTTCGTGATTTGGTTGGTGCTTGGGGGGGTTGCAATTTAGGTGTCTTCCACGTAATGTAGCTTGTGTCCTTTGCAGGATGGTTGGATGTTGAATCGGTTGGATTGGTCGATAATTCATGCGAGAGGCAGGTGGTCTGCTGCATTGTGTCGTACTCGAGTACGTACTGATGCAGTACCTGCATCTGTTGGATGATCTTTGAGGAGCTTTTATGCGTAGTTTCTCCTATGTAGAGATTATGATAAGGAATACACACTTGCAATTGCAAGGCTGTACTCGTAATGTCGAAGTGTTTTTTTTTTAAAGAGGACTGCAATCGCATACCACCAAAATTCGGCCCTTTGGCTTGGATCTAGGTATGCAAAAGCGGTTCCTTTCGAAAATGCTTCGACAATACGAGTATAGTACTGTGCATAGGGTACTGGATTGCTGTTAGGAGCGATAAAGTTGAATTGAAGTTGAAGCTGACCTTGGTTTTTCCTGGGCTGCTCGGTTACCGATGCCGGCTTGTTTATCAAGTTTCCGGGTTGTTGCCCCGGGGATGTGGGATACGTCACAGTCAACAAACCAGCACAGCAGCAGCAACTTTTCCCAACAGCTGAGGTCTACTAGTATCGTACCACCAACATCACCCCCATCTCATCCTGCCTATTGTTAATCCCTTTCTCCCCCTCCCCCTCTCTTTCATTCTCTCTCCCCACTTACCACTTCCTACTTACATTCTCATCATACTCATCTCCAATTCCCTTCTGCTTACGATCTGCATTTGTCGTTTTTAGCCGAACTCACCCCTGTTGCTATTTTCGACGCCTTGCTACACAGGTCTAAAACAGAGACAAGAAGTAAGGAAATAAGAGAGAATCAAAAATGAAGACTACTATAAGTGCGCTTTTCCTCCAATTCCTCCTCATAACGACAACCCCTTTCCTTGCGACGGCCGACGGGGCCTACTTTTGGCCAGCGGGTATTGATCCCTCGAAAAAGTACTGGCCGCCCGGCGAAGGGCCCCCATCGAAGCGATGGCTGAACGAGCTTGCCGAAGCGTTCAATCAATCCTTTACCCCAGAGTCCATCGGCCGGGCGTTCGCCGTAAAGAAAATTATGCATCCGGGTGAGAAGTTCGTGCCCGAGTATTGGAATTGGAACGGGAACCGGGAGGAAGGGGAAGCGAAGGGGCAGCGAGTTATAACGGCGAACCTAACCTTCAATTCACCGGTTAGGAGGAATGTGTTGGATAGCTATGCATACGGGGGGCTCTTCAAGAGGCAGAACTTTCAGTGTGCCATCGGAACCCATGCGTGTACTAATATTGGGCGCCCGCAGAGCTGCTGTGATAACAATGAACAATGCTTTAAAATTAATGATACTGGGTTTGGGGATGTGGGGTGCTGTGTTAATGGTGTGTTTGGTCCTTGCTGTAGCCCTTTTAGGATTAGGAGCTAATCTGAGTGATCTGTTGCTAGGACAAACGTGCTCTGGGACTCTCAAGGGCTGTGGAGACGATAAAAAGGCTTGTTCCAGTCGGGAAGGTGGCGGTTGCTGTACCGAAGGCTATAACTGCTCAGCGCAAGGCTGTATGTTCTTCAATGCTTTATAGCTCACTTGCTCTCGTTTTGTCCTAACAATTCTCAGGCATTCCCGCACCAGGACAGGTTGTAAGCAGCGCCGCTACGCCAACTGCTGCATCATCGGCAAGCTCAGCGTCAGCTTGCTCCTCTGGCTACTACGCTTGCCCTATCAACCTCGCCGGCGGCTGCTGTCCATCTGGACGTCTTTGTGGTGTGACTGACTGCCCAACACAGACAACTACCGGAACACCCGTACCCTCTGGTGACACCTGCCCAACAGGATATTACACATGCTCCGCGCAGTTTAACGGAGGCTGCTGCAGAATTGGCCGTGACTGCGGTATAACTGATTGCCCTGAGAGGGCGATTACCATTAGTAGCGGAACATCCCAACGCGCACTCGGGTTAACCACTAGAGGCAGCTGTGCGGCTGGTTGGTCGGCTTGCCCTAACAATCTCGGCGGTGGGTGTTGTCCAACGGGGTATACCTGTGCCCCCAACAATTGCCCCGCTATTACCCTTACTTCTAACTTTGTCGTCTCTGGGACTGTAAGTTCTGCTTTCATTCTGTATCCACGCGTAAAATACTAACGGATGGGTAGACCTTCACTGAGCCAGTCGTACTCCGAGAAACCGGGAAACTCCAGCCCACCGCCGGCATCACCCCCAATGCGGCACGATACGGAATGAATATTAATGGCGTACGTGAGGTCATCGTCGTGGTTGGCGTAGTGGTTGGTGTCGTTGCGAACGTCTGATATCTTTTCAATGAGAAGATTTTCGCAAAAAGATTGGGGATTTGTACTGTTGCTGTTTAGTGTACTTTTTTCTTTTTTGTCAAATTTGGAGTATTCTGGCTTTGGTTTTTGTTTCGAATTTTTGCGTGAACTGTGATATCCCTGCTCCTTTCCTCCCCCGTTTTATGTTCTAGCAGATGTTCAGTGGAATCTGTGGAGATTACGTCTTTTGATGGTTATGTGTGATGGTATATATGGCTGTTCTTTTTTTTTATAGCATGAGCCCAACTAGGTAATAGATGATTCCCGGTATGAGATTGGATGCGAGTGATTTATAGTGACTGCGAGTTTACATGTCCTCTCGGAAGAGTACTTTCTACTCGAGAAATTTATTTATTTGTTATTTTTATCTCTATTTTTATTTTTGCGTTCGTGGTTTTCTATATAATAGGAATAGTTATAGGTCAGCCTTTCCAGAACATACCCGGTATGCTGTCAACTTATATATGCTTGTAACTTATACTAGTAAGTGAGCAAGGAGCTTTAGGTAGGCGGGGGATGGCCTTGCCCCGTAATTCCCCTGGAGGAATGTCGCGCCTTCCACCTCCCGGCGATAGAGGTTCTTGTGCTGCTGCTGGGGTGAGTTCATCTCGCTTTGGTTCCCATCCCCATCATTGCCATCGGTTTCTTGGATGAGCTCGAGGTTGTCTTGATGTCCGTCCCCGCCCTCTTTTTCATACTCGAACTCTAGGGGCAATTTGACACCTTCGTCCTCGCCCCAAGGTTCATTAAAGAACTCGACTTCCCCGTGTTCAATGCCCTGGCCTTCGGGGAGGTGCACCCCTCCATCATCCAGATCTTGGTCCTCGGACTGAGACTGGAATTTCCCACCTTGGCCCTGGACATCATACGCGGCGTACCCCTTGGAGAGCGTTGCACCTTTGCCCGAATTTCCGTCGAGCAAGTTGACTCCTCCGTCTTCGCAGTCTTGGCCATTATCTGGTGCATCGAGTGAATTGATGCTATCCTCATCTTCGCCGTCGGCTTCATACCCGGATTTGACGAACGGGGCAACTCTTCCGCGTTGGTGGCGGTGCTGGTAAAGGTTCTTTGCGGATAGCTTTACGTTCCCCCAGTTGTTGGCCGGGACTTTGAGTATCTCGATATAGCCCTTGTATATGTCCTCGTCTTCCTTGTAGCACTCAAACTCCTGGGAGAATCCGACAGCCTCGTCCGCGCGGTTAGGTTCCTTGGCTAGCTCCACTCCTCCTTCGATGTCAGTGCCCTCCGCGGAGAGTGTAACTCCCCCGTCTTCCCCATCTTGGGCTTCAAGCTCGTGCTCGCATTTTACCCAGAATTTGAAGTCCTCGTTGGGATTGTGGCCACCCAAGTTGACTCCTCTCTCTCCGGAGTCTCCAGCACCACCGCCGCGAAGGTTGAGTAGCTTGACTTGTGCTTCACCCTTCTCATACCTATATGCCTCAAGGAAGCTCGTCCCATCACCTTCGTCCCCCGCCGTAATCCCCAAAGGAAACGCCCCTCCAGGGTGAACCGCCCTCGCACCCAAAAGGTGACTGGCGGGGCTTTTCTCCTTGAGCCCGACCCTGGCATTGTCCAGCGCGCGGGCAAGACGGTCGAAATCCGGACCGTGGCTCAGGGATTCCGCAAGGGTGTGCTGGTGCTCGAGGTTTGCTGCCGCTAGGGTTTGCTGCAGGTGTGTCTGGAGGAAAGGCAAAGCTTGTCCTTGATTGGTTGGGAGTTGGTGCATTTCTGCTGTGTTTTGTTGGTGGTTGTTGGGAGAGTAGTTTTTGGGTTGGGATGGTTTGGATAAGGAGTTGTGTTTTCGTAGAGTAGGAGGAGGGGAGAGCCGGTGAGTGAATGGAAATGAAGAAACTTTCTTATATAAGCGCGGTGTTTATGGTGTGGGATAACTTTGGGGTTGGAGTTTCGGGTTTGAACAGCTGGGGAGGGAGGGAGCAGGTGGTTTGGGGTTTGGGGTTTTCTATATTTCCTCATTGTCCGGGGTCTACATACTATGGTGTTTTGTAGTACAGGTTGCAATGCAGCTGCGTATCTCATCGAGTCAAGAACCACGCTGTCCGTGGGTCCACTCTCAATGGTATAAATGGAGAGTGGAGAGGAGATAGTCAAAGCTCTGTTAGGATACATATACGCCACAAAGTGGAAGCGAGTGATACTTCGGGTAATACCTTCAAATCCCCACAAAAGATTAGAAAATAGAATGCCGAAAGAAGCTTCACTCAGAGGGCAACCCACTGGAGATTTTTAACAATACCACATGAGACCTTGCTTATCGGATAAGATAACTTTCCCAACCCAAGCCTGGCATAAAGTTAGTATCTAGGAGTAATACATACCCTTCCCTTCGTCCAGGACAATCTACTTATAAGGTAGGCGCGATTCAGTGGTAAGCAGTAGCTACATGCCGACAAATCGCCGGCATACAAATCAACCTGGGTGTAAAACTAACGCGCATCAACATTCTATCATTGCAAAGTTCTCACCTCTTCAGTCTCGGTGCTCGAGGTAGGGGGAGGATAGGAAAGTTCCACCGTACTGGTATCATATAGAAAGTGACGACTAAGTGTGATGGGGGGGGGGGGGTAATTGAGCATAAATAAGGGTAAACCGGGAGGGGAAGATCAATCGTAGAAAGAAGTTACAGCTACGATAGTCCATGTAGGATAGGAAACTTGAGAGGGAAAAAATATATATTCCAGGTGCCATGCATTCTCATAAGGCTCCGGGTAGCTTCCACATGCTTGGAAGGTTGTTGTCCCTATGGCGAGTTGATATCGGGACCCCTAGGAAGGGAACCATGGACCGCACAACTTATGTTATTTGCACAGTACGCGATTTTGAGCCTCGCCCCCGGATTTTCCCTTAGCCAGTATTGATAGCTACTCGGCGGCCGGGGCGAGGAGGGGGAATAAGGGATTGCTGTGAGGGAGAGCAAAGGGTTCTTGTTTGCATAGAGCGGTGACCTGTGGAGGTATCCTAGTTACTGTCATACAAGGAGTTACCCATAGGGCCGAGTGAGGATTAGTGAGTTTCACATGTTATTATGCTAAGTATACCTCTAGGGGCTGGTTCTCGAGAAAGCCACTTGATAGCCTAGATCCATTAATGGGGTTGGGTCCTCCCTCCACACGCCGGCTGAGTGCGACGCCCGATCACGAACCTGCCCTCCCGCCCATACTCGTACAACAGTGATTATTCGTCCTCCTGCTACATAAATCCTACTTGCACTAGCTTTACTAAGCATCTTTAATTTTCGTATTCGGTAGCTTCTCCATAACTTACCTCCAATACTACTACACTACAGCACAATCTATCGTGGCTTGAGCACCTGTACAGTACAGCACAGCAGACGTCACAATAGCCGGTGACATCTTTGAAAAATAAAAATAAAAATACCAACTAACGACTAACAACAACTCATGATTCTCGTATTAAACTCCGAGAAAGAAGACAGTCCCCAGCAAACAAAAATAAGAGCACAAGAGTACAGGAACACAGTAATAATAATACACGATCAAGTCTCGCTGAAATTATCCATCCTTCTCCATCTAGTAAACGCGATGGCTCCCTCGTCCATCAGTACCATGCATACGTCTCGCCCCAGCAGCCTACGGCGGGAACACCAATCAGCAACCCACCTCCAACCACCGAATCACATAAAAGAGAGGGATAAATCATACCTTGACACCAGGCCGATGCGTCAAACTCCCCCTGATCCTCATGAGAGCTCCCGAGATCTTATCCCCAATGCTCGGCCGGCGCCTGTGATGGTGCACCGGAGCGGCTGTGGTGGTGTGGTGGTGGTGGTGGTGCCTGCGGGTAGCTCTTGGAGCGGTAGTGGTGGTAGTGGTGGTAACAGTTCTTCTGCGGGTGCGGCCCGTGAGACGGGAGAGTAGGGATGGCTTAGTGGTGTGGTGAGCGTGTGAGGTCCTCATGTTGGTTTAGGTTTTTAAGTAAAAAGATGTAGAGATTATTTGTATGGTAAGGTTATTCTGGCAAGGTTGTTCCTGAGCAATGGTGTTTTCTTACCCCGGATGAGAAGATGAGACTGATTTATAGATAAGTTAAATCTCGCTGAGAACTCAAGTTTGTGAATAGATATCGAAATTGACACCGGGAACCTGTTCTTTCCTCCAGAAGTCGGTTCGTCATGTTGTGGGTTTCTTGAAAAGTCCCTTTTGGCATCACAAGCGAGAGGAACGGGATGACGAATTACTCGTCGTCTGACGTTGGAAGATCGACATGACGTCATGGATAGTTCTCGCCACACCCACGCCAGGAACGTTTTCTTGTATCATAGAAATTAAGACCCAGCCTACTACGGTATCCTTCCAAGTCCAACAACAACCTACTCGAGTACTCTATCCGACCGCTTGTAAACGCGTAATTAGTTGTATCATAAATTAGGTTGACTGGAGTTGAGGATGGATAACAGGAACCAACACAAAAGGTTCCTTGAAAGCCCTAGTACTGAACGAGAAAGAAAAGGGGATGGAAAGATTGTGTTGGAACCCTGCACGGAGATGTCCAATTTTCGACGAGATAGTTGCTCGCACAGTAACCGAATGCGGGTAGAGCCCCGTAGACCTCCTGTAACTACCCTCGCTGCAGGAGTTACAGGTTTTGTATTTCATACATCACCCTTTTATCTATCGTACCTTCCACCTTTTGTGCCATAACAAGAAGTATGATACTTCCTGCCCAGAATCTAGGCTTGCTACCGGCGCTGTGCGCTTAAGTTGCCATGTTGAATTTATCAAGAGCAAAAACGAACTCGTCTGGTGGAACCCCACACACAATGTGGTGCCCGCACCTCCGCCGAGGTCCTACCATCCCATCCATCCATCGATAACCAAATCTTACCCACCCCCTAATAACCACCCGAACCTCACTCGCTCCGCAAAGTGCTATACTCCAGTACCTCAACCCAAACCTTGCTTGCGCCTCAGCCTTGTCTCACCACAATTCATTACGATTACGATTCCCCGCCAAACCACGCGCCTATCCAGGGGCGGAGCAAGCAACCGGCAAATACCGTACCCCCCTCCCCCTCTTATCCCCCAGTCAGACAAAATATAGTCTGTATCTAAATTACTTGTCCCGGCCACGAACTCCCAAGAATAAGGATCGAAGAAATATATAGTGGAAAGAAAAAAAAATAACACCCCCCCCAGCTCACACGCCAAAGGGCAAATACAAAATATACCCTCCCGCCTATTATCGTGTAACTTACTGTACTGTACAGGATATCGCCTAGGAGAATAATTATCCGAATAGATTACCCACCCACCCACCGGTATATCCGGTTATATCATACCAAACATTGCCGCGGGCGCACGACGACGACGACGACGACGACAGCAACAGCCCAATAACGTGGAAATGGCAAGTTACCTACTGATACTGGCGGCTACGTTGCGTTTGTCATTTCACACCTGTCTCCCCGCTACTACGAAGGACGGACTGTAGTACCCGTATCAGTCTTTTCCCCACGGCAATCTAATCTAGCGAGGAATCGGCTAAAATTAAGTTATAATATCATACTACCGTGGCTAGTCCAATACTGTACGTGAAGGAAGAAGGGGGGGTGGGGGGTGGAGACAAGAAGAAGAAAAAAGACAAGTGAAGCTGAAACCGAAGTGCACAGCCATTATTTTGGAGAATACGTAACGGACCCGCAGATTTGTGCCCGTGCCGGTATTCAAAGTGACGCGCTCTCTCAATTTGCGATGGGAGTTTCCCTTATAGTCGATAATTCCATGATCCTGGGGGGGAAAAGAAGGACGTAAGCGCTCGGACCAGGCACCATCCGGTCATATAATATCACTCGAGGATTATTTCCCCAATCAAAAAGCCCGTGTGTACATGGTACTATGCTGTGCAGGGAAGAAGAGCAGCTTGCATAGCCCCCCCCCTCTCTCCATAGCCGCGAGTGTTACTGCTGGCGAGGACGTTTAGGCCAGGGTGGTGAGGAGGCCCCTGATTAGTCGGCGTTTGTGGACATGATCTAGTTCCCCGGTCTCCTTTGGTGAATATTGCTTCCGGATTCTGGAGTGTAATTATGAGGTTGTCGTACCGTAAAACCCGAGTGCATCACGCTGGGACGTGGCAGTTGCCCCTCCTAGTAAGGTCTGCTGCCTCAGGCGAGGGGGCTGAAAGAGAATCTTCCCGGTGTGTTTTTTTTTTTTCTTTCCTCCCGCTAATCCAAAGGGGAAACTCTGAACGTCCTAGCGCCATGCCCAATTATTTCTGCTTTTACGGGTATGCTACGATCTTATCGTACTCCACCGGGGGCTAGCTATTATATAACTAACTAGCTACCTAACCTAGTCCCATTCATCTCACTGAACAAATTAACCATTTTTTCTTTCAAAACCACCCCTACATTCGAGAATCAAAACCTCCATTACTCAGCAAAAAACGGGTTTATCCCCCGCCACCAGTCCAAAGTATGATAATATTATCATAGAATATCATACAGGCTTAATTTTATAGGCCAGTCATGTAGGATCACTCACGGCATTTCCACTCTCGAAAACGCACCCTTACATAGGTATGTATATATAACTTGTACCATCCAGTATCATACGCTTCCCGCAGCCCAATTTGCAATGCTCTTTCAGGGGGG
>Ga0307509_10006715_pt1 | contig 15345 bp, 16 predicted proteins | sample 10_EM_MG_FD_202245 | JGI IMG/M metagenome (GOLD analysis project Ga0307509, IMG submission 202245) | Populus trichocarpa ectomycorrhiza microbial communities from riparian zone in the Pacific Northwest, United States - 10_EM | ecosystem: Host-associated > Plants > Roots > Unclassified | place...
CTGGTTTCTTTTCTATACTTGTCTTTCCTTACGTGTCTGGAGGAAGGTATTGCTCCGTCTTGCTTTCGTCTTAGGTGCTATGAGGGGGGAGGATGGGCTCTGGGTTAGAGGGGTTTGATTTTTCCCATGAGGGGGTGAAGCGGGTCATTGGATTGTTTATAGGTTTTGTTTCGGTGATAGCTAGCGCTCCATAACGTTTCTTGTACCTTAAACAACAAATACATGATTATAAAAAATTAAATCATATTAAAAAAAAAGCCCCCTATTTCCTTTCGCGCCCTCCTCACCTCCTGTCATTGAAATCACTACTCCACGTCGTTCAGTGCACGATCCCCCCTCGCCCCCTAACTTCTACTACCCTTCAGGCCTCGCGTACCTGACTCCCCATCGCCTAGATGAAGGACCTCCCTCCCCTCCCTGCCTCAAGGGACTCGTCAAGAGCTCCCTCCAGACAGTCGTCCGCCCCAGACCTCACTGAGTCCCACCTCTACATTCGCGACTTTGTTCGTGAAACCCGCCAGAGACTTAACTTCTCCTCCATCCACCTCCTGATTCTCGAACATCAGCAGCTCGCTGAACTCTCGGACGGCAAAACGATCCTGGTCCCCCTATCCTGCTCCGCCCTCAATGCCCTCGCGTCCATAACACGTCAGCTGGACACCATAACAACCCAATTAGGCACCAACAATCTATCGTGGCTACCCTGCCTACCTCCACGGCTCCAGAGTGCAGACTTGCCTCTATCAACGCTTCCCTCCGTGACCTGTCACAGAGGGTGTCAGCTGCCCCCCCTACCCAAGCGCCAGCCCCCACTCGGCCTCCGGTGCCCCCAACCGGTGCCACCACACGTCCTGTGCAGGCCCCCACTAGGCCTCCTGTTCCCCTGGCTAGTTCAACCACTCACACTGCCCCTGCACCACCACTGCCTAGCGCCAAGGCCCGCGCACCCCCCGCTAGTAAGGGCTCCATGTCCTCGTTCGACCCGGACATTCCCCGGTATGACCCTGACACCCGCTCCTTTTACGGCGACCCCAGGGTTTATGCGGACAAGCTCCCCGATTCATGGGAAGCCAACGCGTTTCGTGAGGGAAAGTACGCTGACCCCACCACTTTCATCGCTGGGCACCTAACCCCTGACTGCCCTAAACCGCCCCCATCGTATGCCAAAGGAGCCGCTTCTGGTGCAACTAATGGTAAGAAGAATAAGAGCACCATCACGGCCGCCAAAGTTGCGGCAGCCAGCAACAACCCGCTTGTTACTCAGGCTCCAAAGTCGCTCCCCACGGCCGATAGATGGTTCATCGCTCCCCGTGCCTCCCCCTCTGAGGACCCACAAGCGTCGCTGATCGCAGCCACCTTCCCCAACATCGCCGCCCGTGTCCTAAGGGATGCGAACTGTATCCTGCCCCTCATGCTTACAACCAAGGTCAACCACCAAGGTTCCGTCACCCCCCTCGTCACTGATCGTGCCACCCCCGCTGCCGCGTTCGCCTCCTACTTCTACGCTCTGTCTTCCCAGCTCAACAAGTCATTCCCGGTGGGAGATTCTCCCTGGTTGCGCTTCCGCCTCGCCCCCAACGAAGCCCAGTGCGCCATCCATTCTCTCGCCATCGCCTTCCGCCCCCAGGACCTGAACGAACGATTCCCCGGCCTTGGGGAGTCGATCCTTAACTCCAAGGACATACGGATCCTCGCCGCCAGATATCTTAACCCGAACGCGCAATCGACAGACAGCAAGCTTGCCACCTCCGTCATTGTCTCTGTCAACCCCGGGGACGTCCCAGCAACGGGATCCTCAATCCGCCTTTTCTCACTACCAAGAACCATTGAGCGCACTTACTCCGCGAATAGGTACACGCAGTGCAAGACCTGCTGGGGCAATGGCCACGTCATCCCCACGTGCCCCTCTACCTACTCTGTTTGCCCCATCTGCTCACTCAACCACACCCGGGCCATGCATCATTGCCTCAACCGCACCTGCCCTGGAAGTGGCCACCTTAAGGCTACTCCTGGCCGTTGCTCTTGCGCACCGCCGCGGTGCGTCAACTGCGGCTGGTCCCACACTGTGACTAACAGGGATTGTGAGTCCCGTCCGTCTCCGCCCACTCTCAGGCGTTCGACCGCTGCCGAACCCCTTGTTCCCCCGCCGTCCGCTGAGGATGAGATGGACACGGGTGCCGACGAGGATAACCTCTCGCCCCCCGCTTTACCCACCTGCTCCCTCCAGTCAGCGTTTGAGATGGCTACTCCAAGAGCCAGAAGCTCAACGATACTTCCGGCTCCAGTAGGCCCCAGCCAAGGCAGTCGCTCGCTCCCTCCCGCGGAGCCTGCTAGCCACTCTCCTATGAGCAGGACGTATTCAGGCCTGGCCCGTTAATGCGGCACAACCCAATGCCGTGGCGTGGAGAGCAGGCCTCCCCTCCCCCTCCGAAACCCTTCACACTCGTTCAACACAACTGCCTCGGGAGCTGGGATGTGTTTCTTTCGCTTTTCGGGTGGTTCACCCAATTGGCCCAACCTCCGTCTATTGTTGCTCTTCAAGACCCCCCGGTCTATAGGGGCAAACTTCCTTCATTTAATTTGTTTTCGGCATTTTCCCCCCCTACCGACGGTGGCTGCAAGCCCCGTGTTGCCTTTTATGTTTACAGCTCCTTTTTGGCTACTGTTTTCCTTCTGCCCCGGTTTTTCAGAAAGGGCATCAGCAAAAAAAGCGTTTGCTGCAGACGGATAGGCATTGCGTCCGGACGCAGGAAATCCGTCTGGAGCATCCTGTCCGCCCAGTCCGCCCACAGATCGTCCCAGCATAATGGTTGCATCCTAGTCCGTTGGGTGCAATACAACCCGCATCCTGTCCACCCAGTGCACCTGGATGGTCCATTTCACTCCCTAATCTCCCGAAAAAACCCAGGGTAAGTGACCCATCGGGCTCTGCATGGTGGAACTCTCTCTGCCCCTGATGGCCTCTACTTACAACAGACTACTTTATCACCGGGTAAAGGCTGTTCAGGCGAAAAGGATCTAAAGATAGGATGACTAACCATCTATTGTCCCGGTAACGACCCAAAACATACCCCTTATTGGATTACTGCTAACAACTCGCGCAAAAGGTTTCTAAGTTCTTCCAACCTTGTATTAGGCTTCATGATCGAAGGAGTTGACCTATTGAATATTATCAAGCTTCAGAGAGGGGCATCCTCATCCATCCAGGTTGACACAATTTATTACTCCTAAGCGACCGGATTCCAATGAGGCCTTTCCTGACTGTAGCTGATTCCAATAAGGCCCTTCCGGACTCTACTGGATTGCACTGGGGCCCGGGCAGACTCTCGCAGATTGCAATAAGGCCCTGGCCGACTCTAGCGGACATCGGCCAGTGCCCGGTGTGGTATCTGCCTTTTTCTTCCGGCTGACCTCTATAGCAATGCGGACTCTTTGAAACCTACCCCATTCGATTCCCCTCGGCGGGTGGACTCCAATGAGACCCTTCCCGACTCTGGCGGACATCTGCCCCCTGAGATATCTGCCTTTTCCATCCTGCTGACCTGTATAGCGATGCGGACGGTTCAAAACCTATACCATACGATTCCCCTCGACCGGCGGATTCCAACGCACCCTGTCCTGATGCTGTCTGACTGGTGGTTGAAACGTTATCCAAACCTTTGTACATGAGTTCCCCGGGCAAGTACTTTCAAATTGTCGGCTGCTGGGTGCTACAGGCATGCGGACACTTCGAGACCTATACCATTCGATTCCCCTCGGCGAGCCGACTCCAATGAGGCGATTCCCGACACTGGCGGACATCTGCCCCCTGAGGTATCTGCCTTTTCCATCCTGCTGACATATATAGCCATGCGGACGCTTCGAAACCTACACCATTCGATTCCCCTTGACCGGCGGATTCCAACGTACCCTGTCCCGACGCTGTCCGACCGCTGGTTGAAATGTTATCAAAACCTTTGTACTTGAGTTCCCCGGGCAAGTACTTTCTAATTGGCGGCTACTGGGTGCTACAGGCATGCGGACACTTAGAGACCTATACCATTCGATTCCCCTCGGCGAGCGGACTCCAATGGGACCCTTCCCGACTCTGGCGGACATCTGCCCGCTGAGGTATCTGCCTTCTTTATTCTGCTGACCTCTTTAGCCATGCGGACACTTCAAAACCTATACCATTCGATTCCCCTCGACCGGCGGATTCCAACGCACCCTGTCCCGATGCTGTCCGAACACTGGCTGAATGGCTATGCATACCTTTGTACTTGAGTTCCCCGGGCAACAACTTTCAAATTGTTGGCTACTGTTTGCTACAGGCATGCGGACGCTTCGAGGCCTATACCATTCGATTCACCTCGGTGAGCGGACTCCAATGAGACCCTTCCTGACTCGGCCGGACATCTGCCCCCTGAGATATCTGCCCTTTTCATCCTGCTGACCTGTATAGCCATGCGCACGCTTCGAACCCTATACCATTCGATTCCCCGCGACCAGCGGATTCCAACGCACCCTGTCCAGATGCTGTCCGAGCACTGGCTGAATGGCTATACATACTTTTGTACTTGAGTTCCCCAGGCAAGTACTTTCAAATTGTTGGCTACTGGTGGCTACAGGCATGCGGACGCTTCGAGGCCTATACCATTCGATTCCCCTCGGCGAGCGGACTCCAATGACACCATTCCTGACTCTGGCGGACATCTGCCCGCTGAGGTATCTGCCTTTTTCATTCTGCTGACCTCTATAGCCATGCGGACGCTTCGAAACCTATACCACGCGATTCCCCTCGACCGGCGGATTCCAACGCACCCTCTCCCGACGCTGTCCGACCGCTGGTTCAAATGCTATCGCAACGTTTGTCCTTGAGTTCCCCGGGCAAGTACTTTCAAATTGTTAGCTACCGAGTGCTACTGTTTTCTAGACTAGCTTTAATAAATATATGCCAATTTTACTATCTAAAGGACTCAAATAAGTAAACATGAGTAATACTGGATGGAGCCTTCCGGACAATTTGGATATTCTCCACAGTTTGCACTAACTTATTCAAAGTCCTCGAAGGTAGAGTTGTTGACTTAGGAGGTATCTGATGATAGCTAGTTATACCTGAGTACTTCCACTAATGTTCTATCCTATGGGGTTGCGTCCGGAGGACATTTTTGCGTCCGGAGAACCTTTCTGCGTCGGGTACCGTCTGAGTCCTTGGTTGCGTCTGGTGCGTCTGTTCGGCATGGACCCCTGTCCACAAGGACCCAATAAAAGACCCCACACCCAGAACGCAAGTTTACATTCTATGCGCCTGGACCGCCAGACGCACAGGGAGCACGGGGTGCGTCCGGGTTTATGCCTTTTTTTTGCTGATGGGTGATGTGATGGCACTGGACCTCTTCACCCCTGACGGCTTCTTGAACCCTTCCACCACCTGCTTTACCATAGTCAACTCTTACAGCACGAAAGGTCGTCGTAACCACACCCGATCCGTCTCACTGGAAGGTATATTTCCCGTATCCCTCCTCCCTACACTTATGCTAGGCGATCTAAACATCCACCACCCCACGGCTGATCCGCTGAGGACCTTCAAGGAGAATGAGCTCGCCACCTCGATGCCCTACTTCGACAGGGCTACGGACCTTGGCTTTACTCTCCTAAAGGTCCCTGGTATCTTCACTTGGTTCTCCATGTCACTCATTGAGCGCCCCGGCGTGTAACAACCCTACAGATAGGTAGCTACAGTGGACTAGACTCTAGCCCATATGGTATACCAAGTGGTAACGATATTGAGGATATGCCAGAATACTTAGTATACTTACGGAAGACATGAGTTGGTACAAGTGTCTACAAAGTGACTTGGTGATATAGTGTTAGACAGGGTAACCTAGGTAGGCCAAAGTTACCCTACTAGGCAGGGTAACCTTCGGAGGGTATGATTGCATAAAGTTAAGGACCCATAGTAAACGTTGCATAGGTCTCCGGGGCAACATGATATGTGGTCGCCCGGACTCCCGAAGAAAATAAAGGCATGGAAGCATGAAGTTACCCTACCTTAGAAACATGATTACCCTACCTTGGGACCCCAGTTACCCTACTGAGGTACCCCAGTTACCCTACCTTCACCGACAAAGTCATCTGCGGACTTAGGGGGAACTTATCCCACTATAGTGGGGCTCTTAGATTTTCAAAGGACAGCTGCGTAAGGCACGAAACGGGCTACCGACGGAGCAGGAGTGGTCCGAACGTCCTGTAACTTTCAGGGGATATTCCTAACACCCCCCTGCGGCCCCAGCGTTGGTACGGCGCGACAGCACGGTACGGCTGTGTAGTTGTGTTCTTCCTAGTAACGTAAGATCCATAGGACCGCTCCCACAACACCGTATGAGTTGTGGCCGTCCAACCGACCAGAAGCTGTTCGCACGATATATAAGGGGTGTGAGGGTGACCGCCTCCTCATCTTTCTCGTCCGCTCCACCTCCAGCGATTGAAATCTCAACACCATGAGAAATCATCCTGAGAGTGTCCTCCGCCTCTGATCTTCCCCGCCCGTGGCAACGGCTCGGGGGTTTATCACGCCTTCATCTCCTCCCTCTCTCTGGGGCCTCTGGCCTCCCCTCCCTGGGGTTATGGATTCCTTCCTGGTTCCGTTCGTCTTCGTTGAGCACGCTCGCGTTGATGTTCCTACCCTTTACCCCACACTTCGCAACGCGTCTCGCTTAGCGATTTGCACGGTCGGCAACCCTCCTTCCTCCGTCAACACAAGGTCGCTAGTTTCGGACTATCGGTGAAGTTGTTGCCCTGGTGGCCCTGCTCTCTGGTATTGCACTCTCTCCTGAGTTGCAGGATCGGTATGGTTGGCTTTCGAAAAACTGTGACCCCGTCTCCGTCCTCCGTGTTCGTACTTCTCCGTTGTTTGGCGAGCCTTCGTCCTCCCGCTTCCCACGCGTCAGATCCGCTTGCACCGTACTGCTACACCCTCGTTGCTGGCACCATACTGCCGTCCAGCTGGCACCTTACTGCCCTGTCCCCATTGCTGCCACCATTACTGCTGAGTGGCTCTCCTCGCCGGGTGGCTCCCCTCGCCCTCCTCATCCGCTCCTGCGATTTGCTCTACGGTCGCAAACCGCGCATTAGGTTACGCTGTGTCATGGTATAGCACCACCTCCTTGGCCCATGCTAAAGTCCGAAGCGTCGCCGATTACTGGGGACAGTCCGTCCCCGACCTGCCTGCCCCTGTAGCCTTTGGGTTTGGGGTTTAGTGCGATTTCGCTAAGGCGTCCGGCAATAGTAGTTTTATCTTTCCTCTCCCTCGGCACTTGGTGCCGTAAGAATCTTTTCTTTTGTTTTGGGGGGCCCGCCGAAGGGTTTGTGTCTTTCCCTGGTTTCTTTTCTATACTTGTCTTTCCTTACGTGTCTGGAGGAAGGTATTGCTTCGCCTTGCTTTCGCCTTAGGTGCTATGAGGGGGGAGGATGGGCTCTGGGGTAGAGGGGTTTGATTTTTCCCATGAGGGGGTGAAGCGGGTCATTGGATTACTTATAGTTTTGTTCACGCCATAGCTAGCGCTCCATGCGGTTTCTTGTACTTTAACAACGAATACATGATATTAAAAAAAATAAAAATAAAAACAAAAAGAAATGGTGACCGCCTCCTGGGGCGCCACCTGGATAACACCTGGGTACCACCTACGGGCATACTTTGACCTCCAGGTAGTTGTATGGTTAACAGTAGAGGGCTTGGGGCTGACCGGGGAAGCGGCAAGGCTTCCAGGACAACCACCCCAAAGCCAGTCCCAGGCTACCCCGTGAACTGTAGCATTACAATGGGTTATTAGTGGACTCTAGAGGTGTGAGTCTTGTCACGATTTAAGAAGGTCCCGCATGGCTGACTGTAGGTAGCGCCCATGCAGTCAAGCAGCAGGAGATTTCTTATCGAGGGGGCATGCAGTCAGGCTTAGAAGCTTAGTATAGCCAAGTACATTTGCCGATGGACTGTGTAGCTTGTATGGTGAAAACCACCCCTGGGCCAGTGAGTCCCAATGGATATTATCTCTACGGTGGGCATGTCAGTCGGCCACTGATATGCTACCGATAGGAAAGAGTTTTCACTCATGCAGATGTAGTTGGAGAGACATCACCGGAAGCACTTCCTATTTGTGGAGATAGTTAATATCCAAGCGGTCCGACTGTCTCCGAGTGTTGGCTCACTCTAGGCAGGTCAGTTGGACAACCCTGAGCTGAGCAGGGTGCTCGCGAAAGGTCAGAATGGTTGACTGGTGTCCACTGGCTTTACATTATTCTACTTAACTAAAGCGACAGACACCCTATTCTGATAACCAACGATCCTCGAGAGAACTTATTGAGTGAAGCTTTCGGGCTTAACGATATTAAGTTTTACCGCTTGATTCTACTTTGAATTATCTTTATCTTTATTTTGATCTTTACTTCTACTTGGAGTCTTCGGTGCGGTTGCAATCTTAGGATCCGTCTTCCTAAAGAGTGCCCCCATTACAGTATATCGTTAAGCGCACTCGCTTAACTCTCTTCTGAGAATTGTTGATTGCAGACGCCTACTGTTGACATTGTTTGAATACGAGTCGCTTGTCTGATACCAGAAGCATCGTGTGGAAAGAACAATTTCTACCTCAGTGGCTATGTGCCATTCCGGTTCCAATCAAACCGCTACGCAGATGTTCCAATACCTCTCCATGTTCAATGCTCGCGCAGACTTGATGGGATTGGGATGGACACTGGTGGCAGGTTTGTTGGAATACGAACCCACTCCTATTGAAGCGGAGTTAGTGGGGATGGTGATCGAGGACCCGTGTGGTCTCTCAGCTACCCTGACCCGAGATACCACTGTGAGGCAGAGAGTGCCACAACCGAATAGGAACAAAGTCACATTTCAGTCCTTCGTCCGCGATATATTCGAGCCCTATCTTCTGAAGGAAGTGGGCAAGCGATCCAACAGGCCCAAGGCTAGCTTGAGAATTTCGTCGAACAGAAACAGTTAATGTTCCAAGAGGAAATTCTCAAAAGTGCGAATGAATGGATGCGGGATCAGCAGAAGGCGTTCCGTCAGCAAGCCATGTTGGTGCAGATGTTGAAGGGAAGGGTAGCAGCTCTCGAACAAGCCCGACGCGACAACTATGGCATTGACCTCGAAAATGATGTGGTAATGAGAGGTACTCCCCCACTGCCTTTGGTGCAAGTACCCCCTGTTCACTACTCTGCGGAATAGGCAAAGTATATGGTTGATGAAAGATACGAATCCTTTCTAACCGAGCTGGTATCGCAAAACATGCGACAGCAAATGCAGCTAGATGCCCAACAGCAGCAGTTTATGGAGCAACAACAGCAGCTCGCACTTACCGCATCACGTCTGTCCCCGTTCGAAACCGCTGTCGCTGAAGCCCTCAGTTCAAGAGGCCAAACCCCAGCCACAGTTAGGTGTCTGGGAAAAGGGCGAGCGAGGCGAAATGTTAGCAAAGAACGGAGGTCCGGCGCCGGTTCTGGTCGCGTTTCACCTCAGCTGGCAACCCCGGCTACCAATCCGCTGGTGGCTGCCCTCCCGGTAGTGGAACCAAGAACCCCTCTGATTGTAGTAGAAGACGAACGTCCCTTTGACGTCGCTACGTCAACTCCTTTGCCAGCGACACCTCACAACCCAACGGCCTTTGGTCCAGCAACAGTGCCCGCGGCTCTCGCAAAACCCTCAGGTAATGCTGGATGGAGCGGATTTCCTGGGCCAGCGGCGCAGTCGGCTACCGCTTATTGTTCTGCTGGTTGTAGGATTGTAACATGTGTACATGTTCGGGTAACGGTACACAGGAGCGGGCAGTGCAGGATCTCCAATGTTTTGTTGATTTATATTTGGTTTATTTGATTTGATTTCAGCTCCGCCACTGTCTCTGAGTCAGATAAGCTATGCTATCGTATTGCTATGTTTAGTTTGCTTTATTGAAAGCTTATATTTAGGATTCCGGGTATGGAATGGTCATGTAACACTGGCGAAGGCTGAGTATTGTTTGTTTTTTTGTTTCTTTGTCTTGTCTTGCAGGATTACAGGATTCCGGTATGTGCGCAGCTAGTGGTAATGATCGTGATTGCAGGAAGGCTATCGCTCTTGGGTTTTGTATTTAAACCAGTCTCCTGGCTAGCAGGAGACAGCACACTTCGACAGACCTTCAGTCTAAGAATACACTTGGTTGAACGGCAATCCCTGAGTCCCTGAGTTCAACTTGTCCTTCAACTATTATCCTTCTAGCTACCTGTCCCTTGAAGCCTCCCTTAGCACCTGCACTAGCAGGTCTATCGCCGGTCCTATTCTATTTTCGTTAGACAGGAACAAACCTGTTACAATGATCGAGGGAGAAGGAAGTGAACTCACTTGGACACATCGGGTGCCTTGTCTACGAAGCGAGGGTGAACCTATTGTACTACCCCCAAGCCCTGAGCCACGACCTTCAAAGTTGAAAGAGATCAGTTGCCCCTATTGTGAGTCATCAATGCATATGGCATTGGACGATTGTTGGGATTTCAATAAGAGATTCCCATCCCGACAGAATACCACCAACCGACCTCCTATATCTTCGACTATGTCGGTACCCCATTCCGATAGAATGGATAAACATAGTGAGGAAGGTTCGAGGTTTAGTGGGTATGATAGGCCTAGGTCTACACAAGGTACCAATACCGAACGTAACGGAAGAGACGGAGGTAGAATTCCACCAATGGGTGGAAATGTTGCTGGTGGAGGAGACCCGCGTGATTCTGACCCCTCTTCCAATAGTGACAACTCCTACTCCCCACCTTTCGATCCGCGCAAAATCCTTGGTAGTCGTAAGGACCACTGGGATGAGGCAAGGAAGGTGAAGTATGATAAACAGTTAAGGCGACTTCTGAAACTTTGCAAGAAACCGAATAGCAAGGGATCTGCTCACAAGCCCAAGAAGCCCGAGCGTCTTGGAGTAGCCCCTTTCGATGGTGACCCTAAGGACACCCAACGTTTCATACAAGATGTCGAGATTAAGCTAAACAATTTCCGAGAATCCCTTGAGGATGACATGGGTAAGATTAGCCTCGTCATTCCCCTCCTTCGTGCCGGAGCCAAAAAATTGTAACATAGCATCCATGTCTATAATAATGAGGATGCAGCCATCTGTGTCAAGAGGCGGTTTGACCCAAATAATGTTCTTAGGACATGGGAAGGCTTTCGCAAGCGTTTGGTATCGAGTTTTGGTGGGCACTCGGACCACAATCGCGCTCTTTGTGAGTGGAATGCTTTATCCATACAGCCAGGAAAGATTGATTTGTTCGTGGATGAACTAATCCGGCCGGCAAATGAGTTGAAATACGGTGGGGACTATGTGAAGGATAAGGCTCGCTTTTGGGATGACAACTGATTTCCGTAATGCGTGGGCTATGAAGACTCCACACCCCGAAGACTATGTTGACTACCTAAACCTGTTGCGAAATACAGGTGACCAGTTACAAGATGTCGCTTCGTTCAACCGTACGGTTGTCAGAGCAAAAGACTCCGCTCATCGTGACAAGAGCGACGATAGGCATACCTCCACTAAGAAGCAGAGGAAGGAGAGAAAAGGTTCGGGCCCTCGCAATCCCAAACCCATCAACCCAGCGCTACGGTCTTTCCGACCGCCAGAATAAGAGCATGCAAAAGTGCATAAAGACATAGCGCAAACTCTGATCGATCGTCGCAAACGGTTGAACCAATGCTGACGCTGTGGAGATCCAAACCACTTCTGGCGCAAATGTCCTGCTGCCACTCCGGTTCTTGCCTCGGCCAAGCTTAATCGTAAGCGGACCGTTAATGAGGCAGGACACCAGGACCGTGCTTCGATCCCAAAAGCAACACGCATTGAGGCTCCTCCACCTGCTGTTAAATGAATAGAGGCAGAGATTCGCGGATCGGCTCCGCAAATACTTGAAGTGGATACGGATGGGTCGGACTAGGTAAGTCCCGCCTCTATCCTTTAGTTTTAGAAAAGCACTGACTCCGGGTCCAAGCCCAGATGGCATGAAGGACCGAGATGGAAGATGTGGACCGTATGTTCCTCCCTTAAAGAACCTCCAAGCTGAAACCAACATGGGCTACAGAAATGACTGTGTGGATTGGTTTTCTATCGGATGTTTTGGAGACGGTTACGGCTCTTTCTTTGCTGTTTATGTTGATTTCATTTCTTATCTAATTTTGCGAAAGTTTGCTTTATTTTTATAAGGAAGGAAATGGTGTTGGGCTTAGGTTTCAAGTTATAAGGGTTATCGTTTGATTTCGTCAGGCTGGACTTGGCATAGGAATTGAAGTTATTCTGCAAGTTTACCTGAGTAGGGTTAAGGACCCGAAATCATGCTGGCGTGATCGTAAACCCCCAAGCTATTTGAAACCCCGAAATTGTACCTATTTGATAACTACTCACGACCCGCTGTTGCCGCTCTTGTGTTGGAAGGCAAGAGATACTGAGCAGTAATCCCTAGAAAACACCACCACATACCTGATACTAACCAACAATGTTTAGCGACGAAAGACCCGCTAAGCCGTTGCGGCTTGCAGGCCCTCCGCCACACACTAGGTCTATACATGTCAATGTAAGGCTCGAATGGAGCCACAATGGGAAGAAACAGAGCGAGGAGGCTCTTTTATTGTTGGATAGTGGCGCTACGGCCGCAGTATTAAGTAGCGCTTGGGTTAGCAATGCCCAGCTACCATGTATACGTCGGGAGACTCCAACACCTATTTCTGATGCAAGCGGGAATCACATCCCTGGCTCAGGTCTCCACTATACGAAGACAGTGGCTATGTCAATAGGAGACCATACTAATAAGATGAGATTTGAGCTTGCTGATATGCCTCCAGGACACCTGGACGGTTATCTGCCGATGGCGTGGTTGAAGGACCACAACCCAGATATCAACTGGGAAATGGGAAGTCTGAAGTGGCGCTCAGACTATTGTAAGACCCACGGTCTCTGAAGCAAGAGTCGCATAGAATTTATTACCTGCGAAGAACTCTTAGCCGAGGATCCCAACAACATGTTTGCATGTGGGATGCGCCTTTGGCCTGGTGAAGATGGAGAAGACATAAGTGTTAAGCTGCTGCCAGGATACCAGGATTACGCTGACATATTCAGCAAAGAAAAGATCAATCTCTTGCCGAAGCATACTGAGTATGACCATCACATTGACTTTGTCACGGGCTCTGACTTGCCCAGAAACCACATATACCCGCTCACTGTTAGGGAGCTACAGGTATTAAAGGAGTACATCAATGAGATGGAACAGTCCGGCAAGATCCGGAGGTCATCCTCTCCGAAAGGTGCTCCCATCCTGTTTGTACCGAAGCCTGATGGAACACTTCGGTTATGTGTTGATTACCGAGGGTTAAATAAGATTACTATTAAGAATAAGTATCCATTACCCTTGATGAACGAGCTACGTAGTAGGCTCGGGAAAGCCACGGTGTTCACCAAACTGGACCTGAAGAATGGCTATTACCTGATCCGCATGGCGGAAGGAGAAGAATGGAAGACGGCTTTTAAAAGTCAGTATGGCTTATACGAATATACTGTCATGCCTTTTGGACTTTGTAACGGGCCATCAACAGTCCAAGGAATAATCAATGATGTGTTCCGTGACATGTTGGATGTAGGGGTTATCGCCTATAAGGATGACATCCTAATCTATTCTGAGACCATAGAAGAACATGTTGCTATGGTAAGGAAAGTAATGGATAGGCTGCGGAAGGCAGGCCTATGTGTCAGCATAAAAAAGGCAACCTTCCATGCGAGAGAAGTAGAATTCCTTGGATACAAGATCTCTGACGATGGAATATCAATGACAACCAAGAAGGTTGAGGAGATTATGGCGTGGTTACTGCCACAAAAGGTCGTTGGTGTGCAAAGCTTTATGGGCTTTGCCAATTTTTACGGTCGGTTCATTAAGGGGTTTAGTAAGATAGCAAAACCTTTGACCAACCTAACAAAGAAGGGCATCAAGTGGGATTGGACAAATACTCGCCAAGCGGCATTTGATGAGTTCAAGAGAGCTTTTACAACAGGTCTAATATTGACCCAGTTTGATGAAACTCGTCCAACGAAGTTGGAAACCGATGCTAGTGAATTTGCCTTGGGAGCCGTTCTATCGCAGCTATGCGAATATGAGCGATGGCACCCAGTAGCCTTTCATAGCCGTAAGTTCGCTCCCGCTGAAGTAAACTATGATGTTCACGATAAGGAAATCACTGTCACAAATTGTGACTAAGCAAGGCAGATTTCACATGACTCATACTTATGAGTTATAAGGTATGTTGGATTTCACACTACGACGTCACTTGACTCATAGTTCTCACATGACTGCGGACTCGCGAGTCATTGTTATATTTTGATTGGTTGATTGTTTCATGACTCATGATAGTGACGTGATATGATGTAATGACTTTCGCACATGACTCGTATAATGAGTCATGGGTTTCGCACGTGTGGCTCGTTTGAGCACATGACTTGGTTTATGAGTTTTGATTGGTTATTGGAATGTTGGGCGATGACTCTTATGAGTCATTGATGGATTTCGCGCTATGAGTCACTATGAGTCATAGAGGTTTATGTACCGCCAGGGGATGAGTGACAAGGGTTAGGGTTGGGAGAAGATGCCTATATAAGGCGGTTGGTTCCGACCAAGGGGTAGGAACCGCCTTCACCCATCCTTCCCCTCGCTCTCGGGGTACCGCGCCTCTGACTCCTCGCGGGCCGTCACCAGAGGCCTTTCATCCGTTTACCTCCCCCTACAGTGGAAAACGGCTCGGGCCGTGCCCACGATAAGCAACCACCTACCGGTGGATGCGGTGGCTCACCGAACGATACCATTCACCCTTGGGCTGTCTAGGATGCCCATGATCAACTCCCACTTGGCCTGCGCGACCCCATCCCTCCCACCCCAGTCCCTGATGGAGAACACCTATTCTGCCCTGAAGAAGAGAGTAAGAGAGGCACTCCTCGCGGAGTGGGCCTCCCAATTCCCGACCCCAGGGTACTACCTGCACCCCACAGCGCTATCCCCGAGGCCCTTCATGGGCTTGGGCAAGTTCGTCACCGGGAGAATTCACCAGATGAGAGCCGGGAAGAGTTACCTGGCCGCCCACCCGACCTGGAGGTCCCCCGACGCGGACACCTCCTGCCCCCGCTGTGGCTTGGAGCCCGAAACCTTCGAACACGCGATCCTTTCCCGCCCCTCGAGACAGCACAGCAGGTCGCGCCTCCTCCACGGTGTTACCAGCGTCGATCCCGAGGCCCCACTCTGGACGTCCCTCCCTCTGCTAAAAAGACTCGCCACCTTCATAGGCGTCACCTCCAC
>Ga0307509_10006716_pt1 | contig 15344 bp, 11 predicted proteins | sample 10_EM_MG_FD_202245 | JGI IMG/M metagenome (GOLD analysis project Ga0307509, IMG submission 202245) | Populus trichocarpa ectomycorrhiza microbial communities from riparian zone in the Pacific Northwest, United States - 10_EM | ecosystem: Host-associated > Plants > Roots > Unclassified | place...
TGATAATTACAAGCCTTTAAAAGAAAGAGAATTCAAATAAAGATATGCAGACCCTATACTTTGACGAGACAAAAACACTTGTGGCAATGATGTGGGTGTTGTGCTCATTTCACTAACTAACGAGCAATATTCATGAGTTTGAGGCCATGTTAAAAAGGAAGGTTTAATAGATATAATGATCGTTTATTGATAATCTGTCAAGTTAAAAGGGAATGAAAAACAAAAGATGAGAAATTAAAGTAATGTCGTGAGTACCTTATTAAGCTAGCTAACCAATTTGAGGAAATCCATCTCACTCATCTTAGTAGAGCTAAGAATTGATTTTTCGATGCACTTGCCATATTAGCATTAATGATCCAAATTGGTTGTGACGAAAAGGAAAAGTATAGCCTGTGTGCATTAAGATAAAAAAAAATGATCATGCTTATTTTAGATCAGTTAAGGAGGAATTAGATGGGAAGCATTAGTGCGTATAAGATAGATAGAAAAATCTTAATGAGACTAGAAATGAATTATTTTTTAGATGGAGAGATACTATGCAAGAGGTTGACAGACTTTGCTGAAATGTTTGGATGAAAAGGAAATAAACAAATCTATATATATAAAAAAATGCATGAGTGTGTGTTGTACTAAACATGCCAATAAGCGTATAATGACATAACAAATACACATTAGTGGATACTTCTAGACTATAATGGAGAAAGATTGCAAAGACTATGTGCAAAAATATCATAAATGCTGGATTTTTGCAGACAAGATAAATACATTGCTAGGTCCTCTCCATAACATGATAATACCCTAGCCATTTGTAATGTGGGGAATAAATATGATTGCCCAATAAAATCGAAAGTAAGTTATGCAAATTGATTCATCTTGGTGGCAATCAATTATTTTACAAAATAAGTTAAAGCAATTGTTACACGAATATTACTCGAAAAGTGGTTAAAAGATTTATCGAGAGAGACATCCTTAACCAATATTGTTTGTTAAAAGCGATATTGACTAACAATGTTAAGAATTTATACAGAAAGTTGATTTAGGATTTATGCTGATTGTGGATGATAAAAAATATTAATTCATTAACAATTCAGGATTTTGATGTTTTGTTTTAGATTTTATTACAATGTTGGTCACTTGTAATTTTAATCCTTTAAAAAAAAAATTATGACAAGGTTAGTCACTTAATAATTTGGATTCATTTTTAAATTTTATGACAAGTTAGATCATATAACAATTTTGATCCATTTTTAATTCTCATATCAATTTGAACCTATTTAGATTATGTCTAGATTTTATCTTGAGGTCAGTCACCTAACAATTTGAACTTGTTGAAATTTCATTTAAATTTTATTTTGAGATTAGTCACCTTATAATTTGGACATAATTAGATTTTCATGTATTATCGTTTTTTTTTATATAAACTTACTATACAAAGTCAAAAAACAATGAATTCTCCAATATTTTTGTAGTGTAAGTATAGAAAAAAAAAATCCACGAAAAAATATATTTTCAATGAAGTTTTATCAAATTCCATTGTTTCATGATTTTTTTTTTGTGTGTGTTTATTTATTTATTTTTGTGGCAAGATAAAAAATACAGAATATAAAAAAAGAAAAAGAGTATTGAAAGTGAAATACAAATAGAAAGATAGTACGTGTTACTTAAGATAATAGGGAATAAAAAATATGTGACCAAAGAGAGGAGAATATAAAATAATAATGAAATATTATATAAAAAATAATTTTTTTGTGACAAAATAGAAAAATAAAAAAATAAAAAAAGTTTTAAAAGTGAAATAAAAAGAAGAGAGGATATGTGACTAAAGATAATAGGAACTAAAAAATATATGATTGAAGAGAGTAGAAATTAAAAAAATGATAAATTATATAAAAAAGAAAAAAAATTGAAAAATTAATTAATGAGGAAATATGGTTGTGAAGGAAGTTTAATTAATTGGAGAATAAGTAAAATAGAAAAATTATAAAAAAAGAATGAGAGAAAAGAAAGTTTAATTAATTAGGAAATAATGGTTACGGAAGAAAAAATATAATTGTTTAATATTACTTTTCTTGTTTTTTTTCTAGGAAAAAGAAATTTAATTAATAGTTTTTACTGCTATGTTGGCAAGGTACTGCATGGGTGGGTCTATAAAAAGGTCGTTTTGTGGGAGCTCTAAACTCCGACTCTACACTTGGTTCTTCTCTCTCTCTCTCAACTTTTTTTTAACTATTTCTCTGCATCATCAAATCTTTCTACAGAGAGAGAAAGAAAGAGAGAAATTGACAATGGCGGTGTCTAGGAAATGGGCTTGTATGTTTTCTGCTGTGCTTCTGTTGTTGTTCGTTGGTGTAATGCCTACTACTTCAGGAACCAATGGTGGGATCTCTGCTCTTACCAGGTATATATACGTGTACACACACACACATAATGTATATGTATATGCCTTTTTCTTGTCAAAAAACAAGATTAGCTCTTCATTTCCTCTGTCTCTATGTTTGTTTTGTGTGTCCTTCTGGGCTAAGAGAAACAAAGCTTTCCCTGTCCTTTTTCTCTCTCTCATTATGTTCTGGTTAAAATTCTTTAGTTAGTTTTCATTTTTTGGTTTTGCAATCAAAATCTCACCTGCATCCCTTGGTCTCTATATGGGTATCTTTTGGACTAAAATCTGATTTCAACTGTGAATTTTTTTAAACCCCAAAAATTTTGCTACACGCAGTTCTCTTCTATGATTTTTGTTTCGTGAAACATTCTGTGCGAAAAAAATCATGGTTACTGTCGTGTAATGAACTTCTTTTGAGGCAGTAATTGAGAATTTTTGATATACTTTGTTACCGGGTTTGAAAATCTCATGATTATTAGAAAAGAAAGCTACATTATATGGTATTTTAATGGAATTCTGTCAAAGGAAAAAGATTAATTAGCAGAGGTTCCTTTTTAAGGTCTTAATTACTCTTTTTCACCATTTTGGTTCTCTGCTGACTTCTCTGTTTCTTGACACAACTCCTTTAATGCCCATTTCCACAAAACTAAACAGAGTTGCTTTCTCTTCATTAATGGAGCACACATACTTGACAGAGAGAGCTGGAGAGAGAGAGAGAGAGAGAGAGAGAGAGAGAGGGAGGGAGGGCGGGAGGGAGGGAGGGGGGGAGGGGGGGAGAGAGAGAGAGACCGTACAATTCCATTGTTTTTACTTTTCCCAACGACTTGATAACTATAATATCTTTTTCACTAGTTTATTTTAAAAAAAATCATTTTGGGTTTTTGTTTTTGTTGTATTTACAGGAGTGTGGAAACAGAGAAGGTACAGAGCTCAAGCAACACAACTATGGCGGCCAGGTATAACGCTAATTTTAACGGTTAATCTGAGCCGTTGTTTTATATGTAGTGTCTTTTTTGGACGGTCGAGTGTCTTTTATTTATCCAAAATAACCGTCTTTTAAGAATCTCTGGCCGTTGAGATCTTTAGATCTGGATCGTTTATTCTGTTATTTTTTACTACAACTGTGGATTCCTCGGTTAGATTAACGAGAAACCCCAGGGAGTCCTTTCTTTCCCATATTGCCCTCATACATTTTCTTGAATTCCACGTTTGTTTTCACTGCTCAGTTAAGGACAAAACAATGGTAGTTTAGTCATCAGGATTATCTTCTCGCCGACGAGTCGTCTCGGCCCGGTGGTTCCTCTTTCGTGGAGAAACGCGTCTAAACGGTTTCACTTAGCAGACAGTGACTGACGCCTTGAGCAATGCGCACACTATACTCTCTTCTTCTTCTTCTTCGTACATTGTACTTTGTTGTGTGTCCCACATTCTGTCTACTCCCTGCCTTGATTGGCACGTGTCGCTAGTCCTTAATTTCATGTACTCCTTCATACAACAAGGAAGGTGTTGATGTGTTTTTGGTGGCGGTTGTTTCAGGTCTCAAGAAGAGGCGGATGCATTAAATGAGAAAGCAGTTGCCGATAACCCTGAAGAGGTTGTTTCAATGGTTGAGATGTAAGTCTCTTTCTTCTCTCTTTAAAACTTGAGTAATCAATTAACAATAATGTGGTATTGCTATTGCCCTTTAATTACAATGCAACTTATTACTTAGAATCTATTTGAATTGACTGATAGAGGGATGATTTGGTGGTTATGGAAGGTGTTTAGAAAAGGGTTTTGAGAACTACCTCAGCTGTCCCCTTTTCAGATTTTTATTAAAACCCCATTTACTGATTTGATTAGTGTTTAATGTTTGATGATATAATGATTTTTTTCCGTGGGAAATTTCCCTTTGAGTTTTTGTAGAACTTGCACTTTATGAAAAGGGTTAGCGGGGTTCCGAGGAATATCCTCCCTGCACGTTCCTCTCTTATATCTGATGTGCTGTTGTTATTTTGACCTTTTTCACGCTGTTTCTCTCCACTACCTGCCAGCTACTGTAGTTGTAGTAGCAGGGGCAGTGAGGGAGTGAGATCTGTGTCTTTTGTCTACTGTTTCACTTATCCATCTATTGTACTTAAGGAGGTACAAATCATGCTTGATTATGAATAAAATGTCCACTTCATTAATATCTCTATAACCCACTGTTTTTTAATTAATTAACCTGCAGTTTTAGACACCTCCTTCACACAATTCTCTTCTTAAATGCATCAGAATGAAGCTTCGCCAATGAAAGGATGTCTTAATCGAATGCTTTTTTTATGACACGCTAGTCTTAACTGTGTTTTCCGATGATATTAATTGATTGTGACCGACAATTTAGTACTTTTGTCATCTTCCCATTTTTTTTTGACCGGCCTTTTAAAATTTCAGCTCAAAATCAATTTAATGGAGTTTTTTTAAGGCTTAGCTGAAGATGGGATACTGAAAATTCATGTAGTTGATTGTCGAGGGCATGTGGGTTCTTAATTTGTATTGTAGTTTTGAATGTGACAGCTTCATTCATATACATGTAAGCAGGACAAACATAACGGGCATGTACACCAAGAAGCCAAGATAAATCTTTCCGTTAAACTTAAAGACCTTATGGCCCTCACAAAATGACAAATTGTTTGTTTCCTGTTGCCATTAATCATACGCTTCCACTATGCTGATTTAGCTAGCCCTGGCTGTTGCCACCGACACAACAGATGCTAGTGTTAAAATGCAATCAGTAATTGTTGGATGCAAATAGTAAAAAAAAATGTTTAATGCTGTTAAAAAATCGAATTGGAATTATCAATGATAAGCTTGCTTTGACTAATTGGTTGAATGGCATCTATAATACTAATGCTGATAGCATTGGATTTGACATTGCAGGAGCATCCGCAACAGTACTGAAAGGAGGAGACTTGGTTACTTCTCTTGTGGAACAGGCAATCCTATTGATGATTGCTGGCGTTGTGACCCCAACTGGCAGAAGAACCGCAAGCGCCTTGCTGACTGTGGCATTGGTTTTGGAAGAAATGCTATTGGTGGCCGTGATGGTCGCTTCTATGTTGTTACTGATCCTAGTGATAATGACCCTGTGAACCCAAGGCCTGGTACTTTGCGCCATGCTGTGATCCAGGACGCTCCTCTATGGATTGTGTTCAAAAGGGACATGGTGATTCAATTGAAGCAGGAACTTATCATGAACAGCTTTAAGACAATTGACGGCCGTGGGGTCAATGTTCACATCGCTAATGGAGGGTGCATTACCATCCAATTTGTTACCAATGTGATCATTCATGGATTACACATTCATGATTGCAAGCCCACTGGCAATGCTATGGTGCGGAGCTCGCCTTCTCACTACGGATGGAGGACAATGGCTGATGGTGATGCCGTATCTATTTTTGGTTCAAGCCACATTTGGGTTGATCACAATTCGCTTTCTAATTGCGCTGATGGTCTGGTTGATGCTGTCATGGGTTCTACTGCCATTACCGTCTCCAACAACCACTTCACCCACCATAATGAGGTTGGTTTGCTGCTTGTTTTGGTACTTTCAATGTTACTTATTTTTCTTGTTGACGGAAGCTAATGGTGCTTACTATGCCATTTAATACAGGTAATGCTATTGGGCCATAGTGACTCTTACACCAGAGACAAGCAAATGCAAGTGACCATTGCGTACAACCATTTTGGAGAGGGACTGATCCAGAGAATGCCAAGGTAACATTTAATTGGACCTTTCCTATTGAAAGGACTTTGGCTTTCCGACATTGCATTGTTATTATTATAAAATTGTCTAAAAAAAATAACATGATAGAAATCATACCCCAATAATTGACCAAATTGTAATTATGTATAAATAGTTTCTTTAACTTGGCCAAGGAAGAAAATTGCCTAATTCATGAAACTAAACCATCTTTTGCTTGATATGATAGCTACTGAAAATAGATTGCGAGAAAGAGACCTTTTTAGTTTATTTTTGTTTATGCTCAATTCATGAATCTAAATCATGAATCATGCAGGTGTAGACACGGGTACTTCCATGTGGTGAACAATGATTACACTCACTGGGAAATGTATGCCATCGGTGGCAGTGCAGAACCCACCATCAACAGCCAGGGCAACAGATATAATGCTCCAGTCAACCCTTTTGCAAAGGAGGTACTATACAACTAGCTAACTCCTATCGTTTTCTGTCTCCTTGTTTTCAACGTTTACGGTGAAATGCACCACGCATAGGCTGGTTGTTGATGATTCACTGCTTTGAACAGGTGACAAAGAGGGTAGATACAGCCGCGGGCTATTGGAAAAACTGGAATTGGAGGTCAGAGGGAGACCTGCTGCTGAATGGTGCTTACTTCACTCCATCTGGAGCTGGAGCTTCGTCTAGCTATGCTCGCGCTTCAAGCTTGGGTGCCAAGTCTTCTTCCATGGTCGGGGCAATGACTGCTAATGCTGGTGCTCTTGGCTGCCGCAGGGCCCGCCAGTGCTAGTCTTTTCACTCAAATTTAAAATTTTGGCCAAAAAAAGGCCACTTAGTTTTCTCTTATTTATAATTTCTTACATCTATACAGTCCTCCTCCTACTACTGTTTCTCATGTCTCAGCCATTGTTTGTCCTGTCTATCTGCATTCACCAATCACATATATTGGCAAGTGTACATTTTTTACACATGTCATTGTATTGTCACACCCACACTATCTCCATCCCAGTTTGCCTCTGTTATTTCTCAACCTCGGCCTGCTTCAGTTCAAAAACAATTCCTCACACCATTATTCCAGGAGCAGGTGCAGAAGCGTTGTTCATTTGATTTCCTTTACCCTCCTTTCCCCCCACCTTTCTTTTGCCCTTTCCAGTTTCACATTTCCTTTCCTTCTAACTACCAGTCATGCATCTATCTTTCTGTGTCGGTCTCTGTCGGTCTCCACATACTGTCAAGTCTTTAGAGTCTATAGGATTTGAATGATTTGTGATCTTTTTTTAATTTTATTTGTGTAGTGATACAAGCAAGCAATACTACGGATTTCAAATTTGAGTCAATGGAAAGAAAGAAAAAACTTTGTCACGGACAATGCATAGAAATAGCAACGATGTTCTTTACCTTTTCCCTTTTCTCTGCTTTTTCTTTGGCAATGGATTCCTTCGCATATCTTTTACTTTTTTCTTGTGCAATTTACAAATGATCCCTTAGCTGTTCCTTTCTACGGTGGCAATGATTCTGTCATGTGCGCACCCGCTGCCGTCACATGATATAAAGCTATTAACCAGGCAGTCACTAGCATGATAACCTATCCAATGGAGTAACTTGCACCTATGCTTCATCGCTGGCCAAGGACTTCGTAATTTATTAATTATATCTTGAATCTATATCGACAGCATTTATGACAAGATCAGCCACGAGCTTGAATTCATGATAATGTTAATGTATTAAGCTACCCTTCCTTCAAATGGCAAATTGGACAAGCAAAAACCTTCATTAAGCTTCAAGGTCGACCAACACCAGAAGGGCACATTCTACTTTGCTGCTTCGGGTAGCATTTCAGGGTTTCTGTAAAATTTCTTTACATAGCTAATTAAACCCCTTATAAATCATTTCAGGAAATAGTGACTAGTCGTATGATAAAATCAACACACACGCAATGGTATGGTGAATTGTCACTTTCCATGTGGTTCACAAGGATCGCCACCACCATTGGGCAATAACTCAACTGTTGATTTATGGACAAGTCTCTCAGCATGTGATGCTTTTTAGACAATGGCCACAGAGGGAAATGGATAACCCGAAGGTGAGGTAGTTAATAGGTGTAATTCACATGGAAGGTTGATAAAAAAACGCATGGATCTGCACGTGAATTAGGGTCCCATATGGCATGTGAGAAGTTCTGTACCTGTGAGTGATGGGACCAATTTAATTCTTTAGCCAAGTTGCGCTCATTTTTAACAATACATACTATTCATATGAACGTTGCTAGAGCCTAGATCTGTCATCTCAGACCATCCTCTTGCAGTAACCATTTACGTATAGCGAGCTTGCTCTGCTTCAAAAACTTTCCATATGGCTTTATTGTTTTCACACCAAGATGTTCAGATTGGATTGATTGAATTTCTTTCGTTCTTGACACCGTAGCTCCATTCTTTGGTTACACTGCAGTGAAGCATCGTGGACAAACTGGAAACTGACAAAATGTAGAAACGTTGGAAGCAGAAACTAGTCGTTATACGACGTTTTCTACGTGTCATGAATTCTACCCAAGAAATCATGGGCAGAATTATATGGAGGGAGGGCATCTTACAGCTTGTTCGTTATTCTTGCGAATCCTAAGATTATTCTTGCAAGATCAGAATCTTACGTATACAAATCTAGGGGATGAAAACCAGAAAGGAAAACAAGTGTTTTGCTTTTGGGTTGTGGGAAAAATTATCTTTGCCATGATGGTCATCCACAGAATCTAAAAGAAATCCCAAGACTTAAAGGCACACACTAAAGGCAGGCAGGCATCTGTATTATGAAAAGGATGATTGATGGCTCCAACTTGGATGAGTAGGGCAAGAGTAGGATTGAATACTGCTTGTCGCAGACAAGTTCCTAACAATTAAGCCAAAATTGTTTCATGATTTTATTAGACATAATGACTCGTAACTGCTATCATAACATAATAATAGACTGCTACTGTTTTTGATGGAGCTCACACATGAGCCAGCTAAAAGAGTGAAATGGATAAGTTGTTTGTGCTCTTTATTTTTGTCCAAGCAGAAATAGAAGGGCCCCAAATTCCGGATTTCACCACCATATGGTGCCTGGCCTATTTGGGTAGAAAAGGTGGCATACGGTTCTAGGAATAGAATTTTAACACTTGTTTTTGTAGCATTTGGTACAAGTTGCTAGTTTGGTGATCTATTATGATATCAACCCAGAATCTCTGTTTAAGGAGGTGGAGGCTAAAAGAGTTCAAACACCGGCACTACCAATTCAATGTCAAGCTGATCTCATCTAGGCGTCTTCAACACTGGTACAAGCAACTGTTAACGTTAGTTATAGGTGCAAATGTAAAACCAAATCTGTTTTTTGCTCTGTTTGATACAGGTAGAGAGGTGCTTGCATATTTTTATGTACTTTCCTGGGAATGTTTATTTATTTTCCGTTAATTGGTTCCCCAGAAACACAATTTTCCGTGTATGGGGAAAATAAGGCCCAAAAGAGGCTCAGTTCCAGCAGGGAATACTGAATTTGGACTGGCTGTCAGCCAGTCCTCCTAAGTGCCTGCTCAAGCTTGAAACGTTGTGAGAGATACATTTCAGCCCTGAAAATGCACGCATCTACTATCTTGTAGGAGTTGAACTGCTAAGCAGCTGCAGCTCCCACTTTCCGGGGGCATGCAACAATAAATCTGTGCATGGAATGTCCATTTTGATCCATATGACCATCGTCATATAACAAATCCAGCATAATGTAACTTGAAAACTCTCAGTAGCATTAGTCTTATCAAAAACATTGAAGAGAACCAAAAGAAAACAAACATGCAATGATATAATCAGCACACTTGTGAACGAGATATCCAAAGATTCATAGAGCATCCTTTCCTGGTACCACTGATAATCTTCTAAGAGAGTCAGAGGTTAAATTTTGCTTTTCAATTAAGGTTTTAACATTACCTTTTCCACCTGAATTTGAGAGGGAAATCATTCATATGTTAAAAGGACTTTGAATTTCTCCATGCAACAAAACAGTAGTACAATTGTCTGAAATCCTTCTTCTTGATTCCCCTCAAAAAAACCCTTCTCTATTCCTCCTCTTCGTTTTTTCATGATACAAAACCATTATAGAGATAAGCAAGGGCAGCCAATGCAGCACAAGTAAATCTTTTTAACTGCCAATAATTCTACTATAGCTCACTCCTTTTAGAGTCATTTGTCTTGAAAAATGTATCCAGCTTCAACAAAGTGGGATTTCACCATATCAAGGGCCTTGGAGCGGTGAGAAATCTTGTTCTTTTCATCCTTTGCCATTTCCGCATAGCTGTAAAAGAAAAAAATAACACAATCCAGCAGCACCTTGGTTCAATTATTATGGAACACTGAGACAAAACAGCAGGAATCAAAGAAGGAAGATTACGTTTGCTCATGGCCATCAGGTTGAAAGATTGGGTCCCATCCAAAATCATTAGGTCCCCTTGCAGGAACTATCATCCCCTGAAAAATAATGCCACAGATCATACATTGGTAGTTTTAACTAGTGTGTGACAGTTTTCCTACAAAACGAACACATCTGAAATAATATATCTTTGATTCATCAAAATAATTGTGATTTCTGGTTTTCAAGCACACAAAGAGCATGCAAAAAATCATTTTACTGAGTTGGAATTTAATGCTTGACAGGAAAGGATGAAGTAATGACTCCTAAATCCTATTTTAATTATCCCCTAGTCATTTAAGGGTCATGATTGTAAGTTTGATAGACTATTGCATTATCCAACCAAGAGCTTCAGCAAGATGATAATGCATCCAGAAATATCAGATGACCGAGAATGGGATGTGAACCTTAACTGGGTGAAAAAAAACTCTAACTAGCAAAACATAGGTGAAGTAAATAAAAGTAATCCAAACACATTATCCCGATGCAATCAGTTGAATAAGCCTATTTTTCAAGTGCTAAGAAAAAGGTGGAACTAAAAGTATCAGTTTTGCTATTTGTCAAATTTGATCAACTAACCAGCGAATTCTATGAAACAGAAGGAGGATCATATGCATTTCCTCTTGAAATAACCGCTAACAGAGCTGTCAGTTCTTCTCAACTCTTCTGTTAAAGAGTGCTCATTCATCTTTAATAGACAGTCTTAACTTTTTATTGACTTGCATGCATCAATGACAGTAAAATTTATAGGATAGGTTACTGCCTAGAGAACGATTTTGGCCAAAGTTTGGTCATGATCCCTTGTCAGATTAAAAGGGCATAGCGGCCTCCATATTATTTTGTGCAAAAGATTGAAGAGAAGCTATTTACTTATTTATATCACATATCCATCTTAAAAGAAAAGAGACTTGGAGAGGGGTACATAATAGATTCTTTTATGTTCTGAGAAAAGCATACCGGAGTTTTCCCAAGGAATGTAATAGGTTCAACATCAGGCCCAAGAGCGAAAGAAAATGCACATAAAGCATAGGCTGATTTGTCCTCGTATGCCATTAGCAAGTTGTTCAGACCTTGAAAAGTGCAAAATTGTTAGGCAACTTGACAAAAAAAACAATATAAGAAATGATAGGAACAAAACACTATGAAAAGAACAAACCTTCATGACCAATCTTCTGCAAAAACCACTTTCTGCATGAATCATAATCATGTTAGATGATGGCAGCAAAAGAGCACGGAACAACATTGTTAGAACCAAATTGTTGAAAATAACACCAAAAAACTACTAGATGGAAACGTATCATTTTCTAAGGATACTGAATCATCAACTCTTTTAAAAGTCAAGGTTGAGCTTGGTAAGAATAATAATTTTGAAATAGTAAAGGACAGAAAAACCATGCCTATATCATTGGAAAAAATAAAATAAAATGATAAGGCACCTACATTTACATATTTATCTTCATTTGAAAAGAAACAGAAAGGAAATAGGAATAATAAAAGCAATTAAATAAGGTTCGCAAAAAGCAGATGGCAAGATGAGCATCAAACTCTTTTATATCCTATGGCAGTTAGATCTTCTGGAGGAGTTAATGAGGCAAGGGCATTGTAGTATTAGAAGAGAATCTTCCAGTTCTTCTTTCTACTTTACCTCAATGAACAGAACAAGGTTAAAGCTGCACATAAAATGACAAGATGAAACCTTTTGTTGCATGAACAATCTAAGCAGGTGAACAAATAAGTTGCATCTGTTGACGAGTTGATTATCATGTCAACACTGTTTGTTGGCCTATTTACATGTTATTATGATGGATAAAACATACTTCTTTAAAAAATTAAAACAACAGAACAGCTACTGAAACTTTTTTTTTAATAAAAGAAGTCAACTGTGAGTTTAATTCAGGAGCTTCTGAAGATTCAAGAAAACCTAAATCTCAAACTATTAACCGATGAAATATTCCTCAGGACTATGTTTTACTTCCCTGTAACAAAATCCTTGTGACATTGGAAAAATGGGATGGTTCATGGCCCCTTTGGTTAAATGTTCTGAAAAGTCTCATGATTTACATACGTTCAATGGTAACCATTGAAATTCTAGCTTTAACACACCAGCATGATTCGGGCATCCAATTTAGCCTTCTTTCATCAAGCTGAAATCTCCCTAAATTCCTGATTTCCCTCCCATGAATCATTCTAAAATTCCTCTGATCCAAAATTCATGAAAGTAAACAAGAAAAAAATGTACTCCATAATTAGAAGGCCTCACAACAGTATAAAAAGAACAAAACTTCACATCGACAATAGAAGAAAATAATCACAACTTACATGTATGGCCCTGCAAACAAATGCACAAAAAATCATAAATCAAAAATAAAATCATACAAAAAGAAGAAGAGCGACAACAACAAGTTAACAAACAAGCAAGATAATAAGTACCCGGAAGACCCTTTAAGGCATTGAAGCAAAGACAAGTATCCTCCACCAAAACAGGCCCATTCACCTACAATTTCCAATAGAAATACACACATTATTTATTTATTTGCACACACAAAAAAAAAAACCTATGCACACAAAGATATTCGGTGGCATATATTGTACCTCTACGGCAGCCAAACGAGCCTTCTCTTTAGAGATTTCTTCAGGTTCTCCTTGCAGCTCGGGTACTGTAAGCACCGAGAGCAAAAACAACAATCAACCCCATGATCATATAATTTTTATTTCCCATAGAGACAAAAACACATAGAGAGAGAGAAATATCACAGTCAAGCTTGAGAGATTGGAAAGGAATGGATTGGCCGAGTATTGCACGGACTTCTTCAAGCTTCTTTGCGTTTCCGGTCACGAATGTCACCGGTCGTGACAACAGCACTCCCGAGGCTGCTTTTGCCACCGCCATTTCCTCTTTGCTTTTTTTTTTTAGACTGTTTTCGAACAAAAGGGTGAAATGGATTCATCCATACATAGAGGGACGAAACTGGGCCCAATAATGAAGTCCATAAATGCTTAGTTAGACCCAACTTATAAGGACCCATAAACAAACATATAGCCCAGACCATTTAAAATATAAATCATGAACAGAAATAAAATTTGTGTGGAAACTTTTGCCCTTGTAGATTCATCAATATTCCACTTCTACCCTATATTTTAAAATTTCTTATATTACCCCTTGTAGTTTTAAAAAATTTATAGTTTAATCCTATTTTTTAAATTCTCTTTTGAGCTTTTTTAAGTATTTTTATGAGATAAACATTAAAAAAATGGCTATTTTACCCTTCTCTTATAAACGGAGTATTCTCTAGCAAATTAACTTAGTCTTCTAAGAGGAAATTACTCAACAAGAAAAACAAGGCAAATGTGTAGCAGCCGCAATAAACTACCCAAGAGACCCGATGAAAAATCATGGATCTTTACTATTCTTTGTACTGGGCTGACCATAGCATTTGTAAACACAGTTATGGGCCTTGTCCCCTAAGCCCACATTATTTTTTAGATTAATGGTTTCTAAAAAGGCCCATATCAAACCCATTGAAAACTTTTGTTTTGGGCCGGACTTGAGATGTAGCAAAGGCCGCATTCTGTGCTACACTTGTTTTACCTAAAGAGCCCTTGCTTCAGTCACTAGTCATATTTCTTGAGATGGTGTGCAGATTGGTCCCTGATCAAGTAGAACAATGATATACTCAAGGATAAAAATGAATATATATTGTAAAAGGCTGTACATAATTGCAACTTATACATCACTTCAACGAGTGCTAAACCAAAGGATAAACTATGAGAGAAAAATAGAAATACAACATATTCCATGATGCCCAAGAGGTCTTCACTGGCCCAAAATTAATACACCGGTCATTATCGATAACATGGACCAACCCAATTCTATTTTATATCTAAGTCTCATCCAAGTTATTAAATTTGATTCAAGGTACAAGTCACGAGTTGAATAAGTTAACTGTATCAATTAAAACAATATTATTATAATTTTTTTTTAAATTACAACTATGTCATTTGAAAAGAACTTTTTAAAGTTAAATAAGATTTTGATTGTATCTACTAAATTATAAATTATTAACTGAGTTAAACTGAATTAACTCTAAGTTGATTTTTTTTAAAACTCGGCTCAAGTTAGGGGTGTATCAACCGGATGCTAAGTTGACATGCGAAGCTGGGTTAGATTTAATAGCACAAATATATATATTTTTTATTTCAGGAGACTTTTTTTTCTTTTATGAAGATTCGTGCATGGAGTATTCGAAGGCTCGAAAACCCATCAGACCAGCACGGGCTCTCTCCAAGTAATGGCAACCCCTTTTAGTATCTAGACTGAATGAAGTCAAGAGAGGCAGTGTCATGAATTTATTGTTCATAAGATGATCTGCTTCAATTAATGCTTGGTAAGGAGTTCTTCATTATTTATCTCGTGGGTCAGTCCATGTCTCCTGCACATGAAGCTTCACTTGATTCTTATTCATTCTCCAAGCCTAAATATTGCTATTACACAAAAGGAGTTGAAGCCATGTCATGAACAATTCAATCATATTACCAAACCATACTTCGTATCAGCACCAGGAAAACAAAACAAAAAAAAAAAAAGAGGGAAAAAAATAGACAACTTGATCCATTGGTTTAGTCCAAGACAAATCCATACTGCATGTATCAGCCATTTTTGAAATGTAAAAGGCAGGGAGGGCAGTGGCCACAGGGGCTAGGCTAGCTTGCGAGGTTGCGACAAAAACAAAAATCTATATAGATTCCCATCGGGGGAGTTCCCAAGGCCACGACCCTTGAAATAGGGAACTTGAAGCTGCGCCGTTTAGCTTTAATTTC
>Ga0307509_10006717_pt1 | contig 15344 bp, 25 predicted proteins | sample 10_EM_MG_FD_202245 | JGI IMG/M metagenome (GOLD analysis project Ga0307509, IMG submission 202245) | Populus trichocarpa ectomycorrhiza microbial communities from riparian zone in the Pacific Northwest, United States - 10_EM | ecosystem: Host-associated > Plants > Roots > Unclassified | place...
ACGGTATCGTATTCGGGAATTTGGCTACGTAGGTGGGTTAGAATCGGAGAAGTTCAGGCAGAGTTGATTCCTTACGTTTGAGGGGGTTCCTCGTTCACCTGTGGCAGCTGGAACGGTGCCTCCTCCCGCGGGGGGAAATGTGAATCGATGTTCGTGCTATGAATGCCGTGTTTAGCACCGCAGACAGTTGAGGGCCGATGATCAACGTACCTAGTGGATGGGAGGTTGTAATAGGTGGTCGGGTGGGGGAATGTGGCCGAGTTGGTGAACTCGGGTAGGGGGAGGGGTCCGTGGTTCGTGGAAAGCCTGAGTCAAAACGTCAGGATCGGCAAACACGAGAGTTCACGAGGCGTGCTTACAGGGGGGAGGGTTCTACGACGTGTATATGGAATGGGTTGGGTGGGAGGAAGTTCGTGAGGGCTTCCTCGTGGAACCGAGGGGAGATGGGAGCAGGTGGTGGTGCAATGGGAGCAGGAGGGGGTGTGTGATCGACCGGCTCAGAGAAGGCGATAGGGGTGTCCTCAAAGTCCATGTGATCGCTGGTGGCCGGTAGTTGGTGGGCCACGGGCTCTGGCTCGCCCCCGACCTCAGTTGGCGTCTCTGAGGGTTGACGAATGTCATGGACCTCGACTGGATCAGACGAAGGCTCTTCAGGTTCTTCGGGGATGGGCGGCAACGCGATTGGGTCACCGCCCACCCTCGACTGTAGCTGAACTGAAGCGGATCGTTTGCCGCGCTTGGCAGCTTCAATCATCTTATCGAAGAGAGATGGGAGGGGCGCCATGTCGATGAGCACCCTGGGGTGGGCTGATAGAGGAGTGTGGGGGGTCAGGTAGGGCTTGTTAGGGGATGTGACCGATGCTGAACGCGTGAGGACCGGCATTTTCTGAGCTCTCTGGAGATAACGTCGAACCTTGGCCTTTAGTTTCCTGAATTTGTTGGCGGGGGAGTTGGTAGAGGAGGAGGTGGGGGGAATGTCGTCGTAAGAGAGGGCAACGGGGGTAGGAAGAGGTGGTGGTGGTTCCGAACTAAGAGTGTGGAGGGTCGCGTCAGTTGAATAATCGAAAAGCAGAACACGAGGCGTGGCCTACCCTTCTACGGGCGTGTTTGGCCGCGTGGGCAATCCTTCCTCGTAAATGACCCTGCGGAAAACAATAACAATCAGGTGACCGTCCCATAAGCCAAATGTTGAGTGCATAAGTACCCAGGCTGCGATTGTTGGTACTTCTTGTGAAACTTCCCAAGCGTAGTCCTACCTCCTACTTCAGCCTCGCGTTGAGAATTCAAATGTCCATTCTACTCACACAAAACGCTCCACTTTCTCAAGACGTTTACCATCTCGCTTTCTTCTTCCGGAAAGGTATTTCTCCCGAGTCCTCCACCTTGCTAGCACTGATGGGGTGTTAGGCATGCGCGCTACAGCCTGGTGCGTGTTCCATACCTGGCGATATGTATCTAACCATCAGAAGTGGATTTCGGGCGCGGTGGCTGGAGCGGGGCACTTGTGAGGGAACGCACGGGCTCCCTGGCCCTTATTAAAGTGCATCCAGACATTCCTACGCTTTGAACGAAGGCGCGAGGGTTTTTGCCGACTCTGTTCGCCATGTCTGTGGCGCCTGCCATGGTGTCCCGGCGCCGCATGGCCGTCGGGAGTGCCAGATCACGGACAAGGTATGGTCAGCCACGCCGTTGCCGTGCCCAGGGCCATACCCCACGTTGACAGTGTGAGAGGAAATCCGGATTTCCACCGGACATGGGCTGTTACTTGCCTATATACTCCCTGTATTCGAAGATCGTCAGCGCCGGAGAATGGAGGAAGGTTTGATTACCTAATCGACTGACGAGTAGACACGTTGACAAGGGTGATCCAAGACTTGACCTACTTCAAACACACGACAACCTTTCTCTTCCTCCATAACCATGATGAACTTCGAGGACGTCGAAGACCGCGATGGTACACACATCACAAGCTTCAACGGAGGACAGCCACGCTAACACTCAGCTCTAGGCATCCGATTGTCGCTGAACGTTTGGCCATCTTCCCGCATTGAAGCAACCAGGACCGTGGTCCCAATCTCCGCCTTGTACACTCCACTCAAGCACAGAGAAGACCTCCCCCCAGTCCTTTACGACCCCGTCGCGTGCAAACCTCCGTGTAGGGCCATTTTGAATCCGTACTGGTGCGTCCGAATTTTCCCCACCACATCTTGGCCAATCTGAATGCGCACATACAGCCAGATCGACATTCGAGGAAAACTGTGGATTTGCCCTTTCTGTCTTCAAAGAAATGCATTCCCGCCTCACTACAAGGATATATCCAATACCAACCTCCCCGCGGAACTTTTGCCAAAATACACAACTATCGAATACACATTGGGCCGACCAGCCCAAGTCCCTCCCGTCTTCTTGTTTGTCGTGGATACGTGCTTGGATGAGCCTGACCTCAAGGCTCTGCGGGACGCTATCGTCGTCAGTCTCAGTCTTCTGCCACCATTTGCGCTTGTTGGGCTGATCACCTATGGGACCATGGTGAGTCGCCCAACTGCTACTCGTGACGAGGCTCTGACCGTGTACGTAGACACAAGTTCATGAAATCGGTCACCCAGAGTGTAACAAGTCCTACGTTTTCCGAGGAGGAAAGGAATATTCCCCAAAACAAATCCAAGAGATGCTGGGGCTGAGTGGGCAGAACCGCGCTGCCCCCCGGCCAGGTCAGCCAGTACCTACGCAGGCTTTCGGGGCCGCGCGGTTCCTCCTACCCGTCCAACAGGTCGAATTCCAGCTCACCGGTATCTTGGAATCCCTTTCCCGCGATCCATGGCCAGTCGCAAACGATAAGCGTCCCCTGAGGTGCACCGGAAATGCGGTCAGCGTTGCTGTTGGCCTTCTCGAGGTAAATCAAGTCGTTGCCCCTCTTCCTTCGCTGATTTCTAGCCTAACAGACTACTTATCCCAACACTGGTGCGCGAATCATGGTGTTCTCCGGTGGGCCTTGCACAGAGGGCCCCGGTATGGTCGTCAACAATGAGTTGAAGGAACCCATTCGGTCCCATCATGATATCGATCGTGACAGCGCAAAACACTTCAAACGTGCCTCAAAGGTAACAAAAGCGCTACGATTCTACTTCGTGATAAACCCTCATTCATCTCGTAGTTCTACGAAGCACTCGCTAAACGAGTTTCTGGCAATGGTCACGTCGTTGATCTCTTTGCTGGTTGTCTCGATCAAGTCGGGCTCCTCGAAATGAAGTCGCTGCCCAACTCCACAAACGGTGTCATGGTCCTCTCAGACGCCTTCACTACTTCTATTTTCAAGCAGAGTTTCCTCCGTGTCTTTACCAAAGACGAGCAGGGAAACCTTGAGATGGGCTTCAACGCAACGTTTGACGTTCAGGTACAGTGACTCCCCGTTCACCCCCCTCCCAGTAATTGCCTCTGACTCTGTTATAGACTACAAAAGAACTCAAAGTTTCGGGGCTGATTGGACACGCTACGTCCGCCAACAAAAAATCAGCTTGCGTCGGCGAAACGGAGATTGGAATCGGCCAGACATCAGCGTGGAACATCAACGTCCTGACACCTAAAACCTCTGCTGCCGTCTACTTCGAGGTCGTAACGCCTGCTGGCCAGCCGTTACAACCAGGATCACGAGGACTTATCCAGTTTGTCACTCACTACCAACATTCCGCGGGAGAGATGAGGTTACGAGTGACTACCGTCGCTCGAAATTTTGCCGAGGCTGGTTCACCCAACATCGCCGCTTCGTTCGACCAGGAGGCTGCCGCGGTGTTGATGTCGAGGATCGCCGTTTTCAAGGCGGAGATCGACGATTCCCCAGATGTCCTAAGATGGTTGGATCGGATGTTGATCCGCCTGTGCCAGAAATTCGCGGACTACCGGAAAGAAGATCCAACGAGTTTTGCGCTTGCGGATAACTTCAGCATCTACCCCCAGTTCATGTTCCATTTGAGGAGGAGTCAGTTCTTACAGGTGTTCAACAACAGTCCAGACGAGACCGCTTTCTATCGGTCGGTGCGATCTCCTCGTTATTTATTATTTCACTGACCTCAGTATAGACACGTGCTGAATGAGGAAGACGTCAACAACTCTCTTATTATGATCCAACCAACGCTTATGTCATATACATTCGATATCCCCGCCCAGCCCGTCTTGCTCGACAGCGTGTCTATCAAACCAGACGTGATTCTACTCCTGGACACCTTCTTCTACATTCTGATCTTCCACGGGGAGACGGTCGCGCAGTGGAGGAAGGCCGGATATCACGAACAGGAGGGTTACGAGAACTTCAAGGAGTTGCTTGAGACCCCCGTCGCCGACGCCCAGGTTTGTCGTTTGCCTCCTGATTTTTGTGCTTCCACCCTAACCGGGGATTCTTAGGACCTCCTGGCCGACAGGCAGCCGATCCCCCGTTACATCGTTTGTGATCAGGGTGGAAGCCAAGCCCGTTTCCTACTCTCGAAACTGAACCCTTCGACGACGCATATGTCCACAAGCATGTACGGTTCTGGACCTGGACCCAACAACGGACAAGCCATCTTCACGGACGACGTCAGTTTGCAGGTATTTATGGAGCACTTGAAACGACTGGTACGGGTTTTGTCACAGCAGCCGTCATTTGACTGACCTCTCCTCCATTCTCAGGCTGTTGGAGCTCAGACGAACTAAGTTCGCTTGTATTCTATTTATCCCACTCTTTTCCGAGTACACGAATTGTTCACTCGATTACCATAGAATATGCGTTTTGTGCGAGCCCCAACCAGCCTAAATTCTGCCTCTGAGCTTGGCCATGTGAAGCGGCTGACCATGAGATTTTGAGAGGTTACCGAAGGGTAATCCGGCCCCCAACGACGATCAGACTTAGCTTCGAGGGTCACACGTCCTACAACCTCGGCAGTCTTCCCAATCTCAACAAACGATTCTACAGTGTACGTTAAAATTTATGCTACATAGGGTCGAACGTAATTACGGATGTGGAGGACGAAGGCGAAAGCGAAAACAGTTCAGGGGATGAGAGCAACGCGGCTCCTCAGCTTCCCAGTAGCCAGATCCTGAAGGACCTCCAAACAATCTTCCAGTGACCTCTCCTCGACTTGTGGCTTGACCTTTCCGGTAGCGACGGCGCTCAATACCTCCGTCAGCTCCGATTTGGTGCCCCAGGCGCTCATCTTTATGGTCACGTTCTTCATGGCAACGGCGACAAGGGGGAGGGAAATTTCGCGGACCGAAAGACCGATGATCTGAATGAGACCACCAATCCTGACTCGCTGTAGGGAGGACCCGAAGGTCTCAGCGTTGCCGACGACATCGACGACGGTGTCGAAAACGAAGTTGTGTTCCTTGATGAGCGCGTCGAGATCTTCAGGCTTGCAAGCGTAGTCGGCTCCGACCTCCAAGGCGGCCTTGACGCTGATGTCTCGGACGTCGGTGACGACGACGTTCTTGACGCCGATGATGTGCTTCGCGATCTGGATTGTGTTGAGACCGAGACCTCCGGCACCGATGACGAGAATCGTTTGGTCAGGTGTGAGCTTGGCGCCAGATACGAGGGAGTGATACGGGGTGAGGACGGCATCTGTAGAGATGGCGGCGACCGATGGCTTGACGGTCTCCTGGTCGGCAGGGACCTCGACGAGGTTCCTGGTAGAGACGGAAACGTGGGAAGCGAAGAAACCATCACCACCGAACCCGAGATAGGGGTGGGTGAGGCAGGCGTTGTCGAGGCTATGTGAGCAAGCACCACAAGATTGTGTGTAGCAAGCGTTGGTTCCAAGGAGAGCGACGTAAGAGCCGGGCTTGAAGTCGGTGACGTGAGAGCCGACCGAGACGACGACACCGGCGCCTTCGTGACCGAGGACGAAGGGGTTTGGCATGGCGAACATTCCCTTCTGGAAATCAGGGTCTAGGATGCTGCAGTCGGAGTGGCAGACGCCAGCGGCGAGGACCTTGACGAGACACTCGTCAGGCCCGGGGGTGGGGATTGGAACCAATTGGCGGGCAACAGATGCACCGCCCGTGGCACCGGGGATGAAGCGGAAAGCAACCATCTCTCCATCAGAGGGTTGAGTTTGGGCAGACATGGCGGATATCTAACAGAACGGGGGGGTTATAAGGTCAGGATTCACAATGGAAGGACCGAATTTGGGACAAGGACATACGAGAGATGAAGTGATGGAGAATGGAGGAGAGGGGGAGTAGAGATGCGGATGCTGATGATCTGCAAAAACGTCGTTCATGGGGCGGCTTAAGTATGAATCTGCCTCTGGAGCGCGCCATTCATGGAGGTAAGGTTCGAAAACTTGAAACGTAGAGGAAGCACGAGGTTGAGTGGTCGCCAAGTTGGTGGCCATTCTTCTGTTCATTCGCTGAGGGAAGCACCCTCGTCGGAGGCTTCGGGGGTCTGATGGGTGTAGGGCGGGCTTGACCCTTTGTCCCATATGGGGACAAGTTTTTGCCACCCCACAACGACTTCAAATTCAAAGTTCGCCGTGCGTTTGATTCGGACGCGACATGTCAACTCCGTAATCGCCGAATTGTGGGATACCACAGAGCATGCCTCACAAGATTTCGCGGTGGAGGTTGTGGAACGCATTACTCAGTCCTACGAGGAATCGCACAGAGTTTTTATTCGCTTGGGTAGTTTTGAATGAAGCGGTGATTGGACCCCACCTTGATAGGGAACAGCCATTCCACGGAGTGGAGCCACAGGATACCCTCCGGCCGAATCAGGCACAAAGGCACAATCTTCTGCCGCAGTTCTGAACAGCACCCACTGAACACGTAACGTGCGTTTAAAATTGAACACTGCAGGGTCCCCAATCAAAGTGAAAGTGATGAAAGGCGTCGTCTGCTGGAGTTAAACTTTCCGCTTGCGCGGGTCTGGGGGAGGTTGGACGCTCCCCACGATTCCGCGCACCTCGTCCTTGAAGTCGTCCTGAAACCTACGCGTCAGGTATGAAATTCGGTCGGTGGGAACGGAAACTTACGTTCTTCGCGTATTCCTCACAAAGGGGAGTAACCTGCCTCCAGACCCATTGATACTTCGACATGGTTGCGTCCCTCTTGCTTCTCAGCTCGTCCTTGTCTTGAATCGTGTCTTCCAGCATAAGGAACTGACAGATATGGAGTTGGTGGGATATGTCTCGGATGGCAAGGAAGTCCGTGACGGTCATTGGGAACTTGGAATGAGAGCGGCGTCGTTGTTCGGCCTCGATTGATTGGATCTTCGCTTGTTTCTCCCATAATGGAACCACGGCCCGCAGGTAGGACTGCTGGAACGCTTGTAGCCGAGAAACGCTTGTTCCTCGAAAGGTTGAAGCCGCGAGCTACAGCCACAGTGATGAGATAAGACAGGAGTAAGGCAGACGGACCACTTACCCTCTCCAAACCATGGTCGTCGTGTAATGCGAGGTCGTCGTACGCGAGAGACGAGTCAAGGACCTTTTGGTAGTACGCGCTGTGTTCGTGCTTAATCAAGTCTGCCATATCCTTGTTATGAATCGCCTTCTTCCGCGCAATTTCCCCTCTCACATAATCCGAGGTGCCCTCTACAGCAGCGGTGGCTTGTTTCATCTGCTCGATGCTTTTGGATGAGTTGAGCGAGAGCATCAAGGAAGCACCGTGACCAAACGAACCCTGCATATTCTCCCCTCGATGCCAAAACGCGTTCCATAATGATGCGTGCTTCCATGGGGTCAGAAACCCCTCCTCCTTGCGACTTCCGGTGCAGAACCGCGTCCCGGCGAGGTGGTTGGTACGTCATGAGTGAGAGTCACGGCCTTTACCGCGATCGAGAGGGAAGTGGGGACAAGCTTGAGAGAGGCGCTTTGAGATTCCACAACATCGACATTTAAAAAGTGAGGAGGTTTACCATACCGTACTTTAACAACAGTTCCGAAAGGTAGAAAGGCGCGAAGAGAGAAGGGCGGAGACAGCGGGTGGTGGAGTGGTGTGTTGGGGGGCGAGAAAGGAGTGGAAAGATCGTGAAGGAGGATCATGTGCTAATGCTACAAGTTCGTTGGGGCCAAGTTACAAATACACCGAGGAGAGGAAAGCGAAGTCAAGTCCCAAAAAATCACGAAAACTCTACACTGAGGACGGGCCGGGACCCTGACTGCCTACCCCGCAGTGATATCCGGGTCCTCCCCCGTAGAGAATCGACCAACCGTCTCCGACTTGACTCGCCCCGACGTTGGGGCGGCGCATATAAGGTGTTTCGGATTGCTGTGACGACGTCGAATGTTGTGATGTATGGGGATGATGTTGTGGGTGTGACCACGATGTCGCTGGCGTTTAGATCTTGCGGCAGAACCAATACCAACGAAGAGGTATACTGGTCCACGGCTGGGTTGAGTAGGGATCTATCGCTCAACACGCTGTTGTCAGCGGAAGCGTCGTAATGCCCCTGCATGAGCGAAGGGTCGATACGAAAACGGGGGCTGGGGGGGAGAGATGATTGTGGGGAGTTTGGGGTGGGAGGTAATCGGTTGGGTGTCCCCGGTAGAGAAGGTGAGGGTGTGGGGTAGGGATTTGGGTAGCGGTTGTAGCCCCCCGCTGCCGGGAGTTGGTGCTGAAGCCACGGTGGGGATGGATATGGGGACAGGGCGGGGAGGTCTACGCTGCGCAGGTATGGAGTGGCCGGCATGTTGTTAATGTTGCACCGACAACGGTGACTCTGGCACATGCAAATCGCGTGGATTTGTTGAGGTTGTGGTGGTTTGGGAGGAGAAGGGGAAGAGGGTGTGATGTCGAGATAGAGTGAAGATCGTGTGCCTTTAAAGACCGGACAATGAGTCAGGCCTAGGATGGGCGTTGCAGGCGCCGGCGTTCGCACCGTACGGCGGTGGGGCACAGCTCTCCCGCAACGTCCAGCTAGGGTTACTCAATACTTCGTGACTCGGAATCCTAGGACAGAGATGTTGCCGAAGCTCTGGATAGAAGCATGTGGTGTCGACGAAGTGAACAACCGGGGAGGCTGGGAGGCGTGAATGAGGGTATAGGGTGTTCTGGGCCGAGAATCGTGGTGGTCAAAGTTGCAGAGGATGCATCGGAAAACCAAGGACAGATGGCGTGAGTGGCGAGTGGCGCAGCCTCAACCCCGCAAGCTATAGGCATTTGAGTCAGGGCTGTGATCATGGCGATCGCGGAGATGAATTTAATTCTGTCTCTCCCCTTGCGTCAGAGCAACTCCGTCACCCGCGAACAAGGCGACACGTCCAAGAACTGAAGCTGCCGAACAGTCGAATCAGTGCGCTGCTGCTGCGGAGGAATCGTGAGAGAGAATCCAAAGAACATGGTAAGTACCTTCAGAAAAGCCGCGCTGGCGGTGCCGTTCAACTCCACCTTTCTGATGCATGACCACCACTTCATGCAAGCCAAACGATGGTGGAGGTAGACCGAACGTCACGTCCTGGGATTCTTGACGGGCCACGCAATCCAGTGCTCGTACCGCCCAGGACCGAAACTGGATGAATACTCGGCCGGAGTCGGGGGAAGGCCCCATGGTCGCTCGCTGCCGTAACTCTAGGCTTGAATACGATCTATCTTGTATTTCTGCCGCTTGGGGAGTCAGGCGGCCAGGCCTTATCAGGTCTCATATCAAAACCCAATACAGGGGCCAGCGGGGCTCCAAGCTCCACGTGTTAAGCATCCTTGACTTCCGCCAGCATCCGAGCCCGCTCAAGTTCACCGCACATCCCAGTGATCTGTAAGCGCGCTGGGAATTTCTCAATCGAGCGCGAAACAACCCTTGCGTATCTCGAGGTGAAACTCACCCCCTCCCCTGGCCGGGACTAGGCCGAAAGTGATCCCGCCACACTTTTACTAACCATTCCATCCCCCGCAGTTTGGCAGAACCCATCATGGATCTAGACCTCGACGGCTTCGACGTGGGCTCTACTGTCGTTGATGACCCCTCCGTGGGGAATGACATCGCTACTACCGGACTCGATGCCCAATCTGCACTCCACTACATCGATGACCACTGGTACAGAGAACGGAATCGACGTGGGAGGCAAATGGACCTTATCGGCGATTACGCCGGGACAGAACCTTTCGTTCTCGACGGTAATGGCCATCCATCATCCGCGGCTTGAGATTCGCTGATCGTCGAATCTCAGGCGAGGCACTGTTGCAGGAGATTCTGGATGACCCCCTCCTGGCAATTGGCCGTACTTCAGGTAATGCCCGATACGGGTCCACAGCCATAAACTAAACGTATCAAAAAAGCTGTATCCTATCAGATTCTGCACGCAAAATACCTCCTCGAGCGCTTGCTGCAAAAATTCGTGACAAGGTCCGCGAACTTCGATATCGTCTTCTTCCAAGGTAGCTGTGCCTCTACGTGAGGTTGGGAATATCACTAAAGCGTCTCTAGCCACTCGACATCTGACCCAACGAACCGGTGATACTACTTGGGTTGTGTGTTCGAGGCGGCTGGCGAGGCGGCAGCTATTCAACCATCTAACGACGCACCTGAAGGACGTGTCTGCGGTCTTTTGTTTTTCCGGTCCGGAGGATCCAAAGTGGATCCGATATCTACTTGATCGTCGGGTCAGATTTAACGCCCTCTCCAACGAATTCAAGACTCTTAACCAGTCTCACAGCCCATGTTCGTGATGACGAATGACGGAGGGTCAACCTCTGACAACCAAATGAAAGCTGCTCCCGTATTGTGCCAACGTGCGTTCATTTTCGAGGTGATGGCCCGGTCAATACCGATCGCCCTACTTCGTGGTGCAAGCTTTCGTGACTCAAAGGTAAACTATTTTCCCTCCATTTTCTAAACTCCTTACCCACCTTTCGAACAGATTGTCACGTTTATCTTTGAGCAAGGGCTACTTCTCAAGTCTCGAAAGATTCTAAGCGAGGAATTCTGGACCAGTGTCGAAGAGACCCACAATAACCTCAATGCGCTGGAGGAACAAACCAACGACGGGAAGTCTGTCTCCCCCTTACGGCTACGTCGAGAGGATTGCTCGTCTCGCGGCGGCCTTTGGACACGTTTCCAAGAAGCTGCCAGTGGGATGAAGTACCCAGTTCTACTACGGTGCTTTATGCTTCATTGTGAGGCACTCCCTCTCATACCTCTACGAAACCGGACCATCGGAAGCCATGCATACAACCTAGATCTGGATGCTCACCTGCAAGGGGACTTTTTACCGAAAGTATTCTCCCTCATCGACGTGTACCTTTCCGGATGGAACCTCGACCTCGACTTAGATGGGAATATATTCACCACCCTGCTGGGGGTCCTACTTTCCAAAACAAAATCGTCATTCACTCAGCAACTCGGTGACTCGTTGTCACGGGTTGCGATCTCGATTATGTCCCCGCGAGACGGCCCGGAGCATCTAATTAGCCTCAGATCCGTGTTCCCTGTTCAAGTTTCGCGTTCCAAACCCCAACGTTTGGCTGTTGTTTCAATTAAACTCCTTCCCTTCCACCACGATGTCTTTAACGAGGGTTTTTCTCTCATCGACCTACCACCCGACGACTCAAAAGAGGTTACCGAATACGGCGCGCTGGAATTTGGAAAGGACACCGCGTTTACCGATAAATACCATTGGCACAACGCCAAACGACACATCCTTCCCAAACACCTGGGTGGCGAACAGGGGAAACCCGCCGACGAGTGGCAGCGGGTGAAAATGATGAAGAAGCACCAACGGTTCATGTCTCGACTCACGATCGATGCAGCCACGTTGACGGGTGCCCTTGGTGCCCGCTTCAATCGCCTCACTATCGTCACCGGGGGGACAGAACAGGCTCAAGGAAAGCACGCCAGGAGTCCTGTGCGTCACCCGTTTGCCCCTCACTTCCCTTCCGAACTAACGTGCACCTCACAGACCCAACGGGACAAGAAGCCAGGGAAGAAAGAAAAACCTATGTCATCGAAAGAGAAGCTCCTGGCAGAGATTGCCGCGAAGAAGTCGAAGAAAGATGTGGACGAACAACGGGAGTGGTGGGAGAACCGGCTCAACGACCTCTCCGGTTTCGATCTGGAAAAAAAGCTGAGCGCCTTGACCAACCTTGAACGGAACCCCCGAACTACTGGGGGGTGGTTACGGGATGAGGTCCTGCTATATCGCCTTCACCTGATCATCTGGAAGTGGATCGCACAGATCAGCGACCAAGGCACCGCCGCCGTGTGTGATCACTACACGGTAGCAATCATGCGGATCGTCAAGCAATTATTGGAGTCCAAGAACCTGACCCTCACCGTTCACCGGGTGATCTCTACCGTACTTGGCGTCCTCGGATTCGAAAAATTTGTCACTCCTCCTCCGAGCGGCCAATCGGACCAACCCTTATCTTTCAAGTTCGTGAAACTCGCCCGGTCAAAATCTGGCCGCCCTTTGCACGACTTCATGCACATCACCGAGGATCCCATCACTTGGCAGCTCCGACTCTTTGGAGAGTTCATGGATCGTAGCATGGGGTCGAAACCGGACCCTCGAGTTTCATTTGCTCCGGACGCTTGGCAGCGCGAAGTTCTGGACTGCCTCGACAAGAACGAATCGGTTCTCGTTGTTGGTGGGTATCCATGTGGAGTACCTTTCAATGTACTTATCTCACGAACCCTTCCATGAAGCTCCTACTAGTGCTGGAAAGACTTTCATCTCGTTCTACGCGATGGAGCAGGTTCTACGAGGATCTGACGACGGTGTTCTGGTGTATGTCGCACCGACGAAAGCCCTGGTCACGCAAGTTGCCGCGGAGATTTATGCGCGTTTCAGCAAGGACGTTAAAAACGGTAGGCCATACCACCCTTTCAGCGACTCGATGGCAAACTAACCTGGATCAGGCTCTCTATGGGCGATCCACACCCGTGACTACCGTATCAATGATCCGCAGAAGTGTCAGATCCTGGTGACTGTTCCGGAAATGTTGTCGATCATGATGTTGTCTCCGCCACTGGCGCGGACCTGGCTCCCGAGGATGAAGAGGTTTTTTTTTTTTCGTTGGTGGGATTTCGATCGCCCCGGGCTGACTGTTCGGCAGGATTATTCTGGACGAGATCCATACTATTGGGCAGGAGGGTGGTGGTGCAACTTGGGAACAGATTTTGCTCCTGGCCCCTTGCCCGATAATGTAAGTTGCTAGCATTATCCTGGAGGCCGTTCCCTCACATTAGAATCGCATTTAGCGGTCTGTCCGCGACGGTTGGAGACCCAGACAAGTTCAACTCCTGGCTCGCTTCAGTACAAAAGGCACATGGTTTTAAGCACACGTTCATCCACCACCCTCACCGCTATTCGCATTTGCGCAAGTTCTACTATTTGATCCGCAACTCCCCTGAAGAACCAATTCCTTTCGAAGGATTGAGCAAACACGCCTCTTCGGAACGAATGAGGTTCCTCCATCCGATCTCTATCCTCGCCTTCGGGTCAAGGGCACTCCCACCAGATCTGGCACTTGAGGGACGGGATACCCTCATACTATACCAGGCTTTGGAGGAGACTCCGGACATCCTAACTGCAGAGGAGCGTGAACGATTGCGACCACTGAACTTTTTCTCGCATTCCCAGCCACTCCGTCAAGAGGATGTACTCGGATACGAATCTGAGCTTAAGCGTGTGGTTGGTTCGTTGATGGATACCACTGAAGCGGAACCGGATGAAGATTCCCCTCTCTTGGCTGTTACGAAACGTCTGACTGACCCCCACATTGGACGAATGAGTGATGGGCAGCTGAACACCCTTCCCGACGGTAAAGAGTTCTTGCGGAACCTGCTGGGGCTACTTAGCGACCTTCACGTTCAAGGCGACCTGGTAGGTAGTTACTCGAGATTTGATGACCATCCCTCATCATTTCTACGCAATCTTCCGTAGCCCGCGCTTCTTTTCAGCTTCGACCGTACCACATGTGAACACGCTGTCTACAATCTCGTCGCAGAGCTCGAGGAAGCCGAGGAGGAGTGGCGAGCAACATCTCCTGAATGGGTGGAGAAAATGCGCGCGTACGAGGCCTGGCAGGCGAGGGCGAAACAGCGCGAGAAACAGAAGGGACGTGCTGGGAAACAACGACCTGCCGAAGGAGATGGCCCGCAAGATATCGCATCCGAGACTTCATGGGAGGCATCATTCGACCCTTCAGAACCTTCCAGAGACTTTAGTTTTGCTGGGAACTACGTCAGCGTTTCGAGGGAAGATGTGGATAGCGAGATCGCTCGCCTTGCCAAATGGAGCGGAGTGGACAAACGTGCCCTCGCAGCCCTGAAGAGGGGGATCGGTATTCACCACTCTGGGATGAATAGGGGATACCGTGGGTTGGTCGAAAGGTACTCAGGTGGCGATTAAGTTAGGATTTTCGCTCACCACCCCCCTCTCCAGTTGGTTCCGTCAGGGGTATTTGCGTGTGGTGATTGCTACAGGTACGTTCCATGACCGTTGCTGGGGGAGTATCGGCTGACCGTGAACATAGGGACTCTGGCGCTTGGTACGCGGGCGCGATGCTCTTGGTTAAGCAGTGACACTGACGTTTTGACCTAGGTATAAATGCCCCAACGAAAACTTCCGTGTTTATGGGCGACTCGCCATTCCTTACAGCACTGATGGTGAGCAGTCATGACAAATTTCACACCCTGCTTCTCATCCGCGTCCCAGTACCGACAATGTGCCGGACGAGCGGGCCGGAGAGGTTACGACCTGCTCGGCAAGGTGGCGTTCTACGGGATTAGCTTTGACAGAGTCCGGCGAATCATCCTGTCGAGGCTTCCTTCGCTTGCCGGCCAATTCCCCTTGACTTCGACCTTGGTGTTAAGATTGTTAAATCTTATGCACGGGGCGGATTCGGCGCCGGTCACCGTTAAAGCTGTTCGGTCGCTCCTACAGATGCCCCAGGTCATTTGGGACTCTCATGAAGGGGAGCACCAGCTCCTGCATCACCTACGGTTTTCGATCGAATACCTCCGACGTGCGCGCTTGATCGATGACGAAGGACGGCCTATGAACTTGTTCGGTATCGCGGCACATCTTTACTACACCGAACCAAGCAATCTCGCCTTGGTCACACTCCTCAGGGCGGGCGTCATCCATGGGGTATGTGCGAACAAGAGCATGATCCAAGCGAAGCAGGACCTACTCACTCTGTTCTGCCACCTCTTTGGGAGACGCGAACTCCCGCACATATACACGTCCAAGGAAAACCTGGAGGCGATTTTGCGTCAGACGAAGTCCGCATCCAAAGTTATTCTCCCCCCTCTGAACCCCAAGGCCCAAAGCGTTCTCGAGAAGCACGAAAAGCAGATCCTGGAAATTTTCACGTCCTACGCTTCCACTTTCGCGACTCACAATTCTGCCCACCTTGGAGAAGAAGAGAAGCTG
>Ga0307509_10006718_pt1 | contig 15336 bp, 14 predicted proteins | sample 10_EM_MG_FD_202245 | JGI IMG/M metagenome (GOLD analysis project Ga0307509, IMG submission 202245) | Populus trichocarpa ectomycorrhiza microbial communities from riparian zone in the Pacific Northwest, United States - 10_EM | ecosystem: Host-associated > Plants > Roots > Unclassified | place...
ACCGATCCAGACTTGAGGGGTAACCTATTGTCTTCTGAGCCTTCCTGTACGACCGTTCGGCTGCGGCGCTTATCCATCGCCATAATGGTTATAAGGACATCTTCAGTGCCCCTGTCAAGTGTCCACCTAAGCCAACATCTCTTATTGTTCTCTCCTCGTCCCTTGACTTGTAGTTACTACAAGTATCCACGTTTTTTCCTTGTTTCTTCCCTCCACCTTCCCCATTCCACCTTTCCTTTCCACCTGCCTTTTCCTGCACTTCGTCCTCCCTTTGGCTCGTTGACGCCAGTTGGACGTCTGGACACCTGACCCCTCCCGTGCCTTGATCAACCACCTTCCTTATCATGAACGTGTTTGAAAACAGCTACTCCAACCTCTTTGCTGCTGGCCTTCGCGTCATCCACTCGCGGAGCACGAGCCGGAGATCGTCCGATCCACAACTGCGCTCCCTTGTTTCACATTCGCCATCTGCGGGCGCAGTCGATCATGATCAACACCCGTCGGCGTCAAGTAGAGCCCCCTCCTCTTGGAAGACGTTTCATTTCCCAACAAGATTGTGGCGCCTCCCGTCCCCGCGGAATGAAGAGAGTGAGTCCGCGGGCGCCAACATGACAGCAACGAAGGATGCAACGTCCAGGCCCGCACGTCGGCGGTCAATGCCGGGTGGTATCATGGAGGAGACCACATTGGACGTGCGGATATGGGACTGGAGTACACGGATGTCCTTCGCAACTACAATCCTAGAGTGAGTTTCGCCCATCCGGCACCATCGGCTAGTCCCCCTGACTTGTAATCTACAGAGAGGAGGATGGATGCGTGGATCCCTACCTTTGCAAGGTTGACCCTGTCGACGCACCAAAGCCAGTTCGATCATCGATCCTTACTGCGCCGCCAAACGTAGCCTCTTTGTGGAAGCACGAGCTACCCGCATTACAGTCTCTCGCACCATCACGTCCGAGCCAGCGCCATCGCCGAGTGTCCCTACAGGCTCTTCCCGTGCATACGATGACGCCCAAGCGCCCTTTCTATTCGACCTTCGACTTGGGGGAAGACACCGTGTGGGAATCCACGTCAGAGTCATCGGATGACGAGTCCGATCTGGATGACGATTGGCACCAGTTCCGCGTCGAGTGGATCGACTTTGACGTGGCTCATTGATTTGACTCTGACTGCGGATGGTTCCCCCTTCTTATCCGCGGTTTGCATACATGCCAAAGTATCCTGCCTAGGGCACGATCAATGAAAGCCTCGCGACGGGAGACACGCACACGTATCAAAGGGAACCATCGTCATTTAATGTAAACGCCCCTTTACCGCCGGTTCTTTTCGTCCACGTCATGGTTCAGTTAATGTCCTCCTTTCCATTTCGGTTGTTGTGTTACTTGTGTGGACCACTTTTTCCTTCTCATGGCGGACTGCACTTGATGTGTGTTCATCCCCCCGTTTTCCGTGGCATTCACCCTTTATTTTGTTGTCAACCCCCCATCCCACACGCGATCCTACTCTGTATTTTTTAGTCATGCCCCCCGTTATCGTATGTAGTCGGCCCCCTTCGCCCCAGATTGGGGTTGTCAGTTTTGTAATACGCTAGTCGCATGGCCCTGACAGCGCTCCTCATAACGTACAGTACTTGGTTCTTTGCCACCGTGACTTTGTCCGGGTTTCCTGTCGTGAACTTTTTGTCAATTGATTGCTCGCGATCAACTCTCAGTTAGCCGAACATCTAGATCTGAGCCACTATCAGATATGTTACGGTATGTCCGTCCGGAAGAAATTTCACGGAAAACACCATTCCGCGGCTCTTTATCGTTGGGGCGAGCAACTGTTCCGGAGCTCTCACCGCACCCAACGGAAGCTAGCTGGGGTAAGCTGTTCTGCCAAGAGGCCGATAAAAAAAAAGACTGACTGCGTCGCACTCGCACTCTGCAATTCCGCTACGACCACCTCATCTCTACGACGACGACGACCAAGGGGTTTCCAATCCGATTGCGAGCGACTTAAACAGTGAGCGCTTCTTGATGCGAACACCCGCGGCCAGCAAACTCTTCTTTTCTCAGAACGGGACTTCCGGAACATGTCCGCTCTTGACCAAAAGCTCGCCGCCGCGCTCACTTCTCGCGAAGATCGGGGCATCAGACGACGTCTCCCTCCAGCCGCCCTCTCCCTTCTCCCCCCAACTCCCGACATCACCTCCGATCACACCTCCGATGTCCCCTCCGGTGCTCCAACCGCCGTCTCCCCAACCATCACCGCAGCACCATCAACTCCCGCCTCCGCAGTCCCGGCCGATTTTTCATCAAACGACTATCTCTCCCTCTCCACCTCCCCGCTCCTCCGCGCCCGCGTCCTCGCAGCGCTAAACGCATCGCCGGCGATCCTCGGCTCAGGCGGCTCGCGCCTCCTCGTCTACAACCACGCCCACACAGCGCTCGAGGCCCGCCTCGCCCGGATATTCCGCGCGCCCGCCGCCCTCCTCTTCAACTCAGGCTTCGACGCCAACGCGGGCTTCTTCGCATGCGTACCGCAGGCGGGCGACGCGCTCCTCTACGACGCGGCCATCCACGCTTCCGTCCACGACGGAGCGCGCGCGTCGCGCGTCGCACCGCGTTTCCGCCGCCCGTTCGCGCACAACGATGTGCGCGCGCTCCGTGCGGCGCTTCGGGCGCTTCGGGCCGAATCTGTAGCGCTCAAGGAGGGGGAGAGTAGCGTGTTTGTTGCGGTCGAGAGCGTGTATAGTATGGATGGGACTGTTGCGCCGCTTCGCGCGATGGTCGATGCTATGGATGAGATCTTCCCTGCGCGCAATGCTCACTTGATCGTCGATGAGGCGCACGCGACGGGGATATATGGACCTGGCGGTCGCGGGATGGTCGCGCAGCTTGGGCTGGAGGACCGTGTGCTTGCCCGGTTGCATACCTTCGGCAAGGCTCTCGCAGCTTCCGGTGGTGCGTTCGATCTCTGGGTACGGTTGTCCGTGTACTAACGAGCGCTGACCGTCAGCCGTGATATTGACGAATACGTTGATCCGAGATTACTTGCTCAACTACGCACGCCCCTTGATCTACACGACATCTCTCAGCAATGCTGCTATCATCGCCGCATCGTGCTCGTTCGATCTGCTCGAGGACGGCACAGCCAAAAAGGTACTTTCTCCCTTCCGCCCTTCCGCTATCAGGCGAAAAGCCTGACTACTCTTCACGCGCACCACTTCTCCCTGCTGCTGCGAAGCTCGCGGCCCAAGTTCTCGAACACTCTACGTACTTCCAGGAGCGCCTCTCTGCATCCCTCACTGCGTCGTCTATCCCGCCGCACGTACTATCTCTGCCGGCTCACCTTCGACTACAGCCCTCGATGACGCAACCTCCGACGCCAATTATACCGCTTTTGACGCCCTGGGCCCGTGCCCTGTCCGCTCACCTCCTCGCGCATGGACTGAACGCACGTCCTATCAGCTGGCCTACTGTGCCAAAGGGCACCGATCGAGTGCGTGTGTGTTTACACGCTAGCAATACGCGCGCAGAGCTCGATACGCTAGTCAGCGCGACTGTTGCGTGGGCTGTAGGAATCGTTCGGGAGGAGGGAGCAGAGTTTGGAGTGGAGCGTGACCAAATCCGAGGGGGTATGAGCGCTATGGATTTGAGTAGAGGGGTATTCTTGGAATCAAAATTATAGTGAGGAACAGAGTCGATGTCTGTTGTAAAAGTTTTATTACTATTAGAAAAGTGGGATTGTAGCGGGTGCGATGTTACTGTATCCCATCACCAGGAAGCGCTAAGTTTTCATGTTGCTCAACGTCCTTTTTACAGGTCTACCACAATGCTTATCTTTCCGCACATCGCCGTCCGATCGCCGTCAGGTTATATCACATTCTCCTTCACCAACACGCCTATTCAACTTGGAACTGAATCCCCAATTACAGTGAGTCCGTCCACGATAGTGAAATGAAATAAGTTTATTCGTGCCATGTCGCATCGTGGCTAAGGACTATAAATTGAAATACCAGTTAGACATGACGTTAGACTGTTGGGACATTTCCGTCTAACCTTGTGCATTTTCTCCTCCCGCGCCATGTTCCTTGAGTACATCTGCAACCATGGGATATCCATTTTGCATCGATAGTTGGTGTGGAGTTTCACCCTCGTCATTCAGCACATGGACGTCCGCGCCACGTCCAAGTAACAATTTCACAACCTCGAGGTGTCCATTGCATGCTGAGAGGTGAAGTGGTGTCCAGTAGTTCTGCTTCCGTGCATTCACGTCTGCACCATGGTCAAGGAGCACCCGCGAAACATCTACCTGTCCAAATCGCGATGCCAAATGGAGCGGGGTCCACCCAAATTTTTCGCGTGAATCCACTTCTGCCCCTCGTTCGGTGAGTAAGAGCGCGACTTCCAGGTGACCCTCGGCAGCTGCTACGTGGAGTGGGGTCTGGTATTGTTGATCCCGGGAGTTGATATCTGCACCCTGGTCGAGCAAGAACCTGACCACCTTGATTTTACCCTCTTTACACACAGTGTGCAACGAGGCCCTTTCCTCGTCCTTGCCGTCTCCATCCGCCCCGAGCTGAACTGTATCCAAGGTCTTCGAGCGTATGTTGTTTCGAACATTTGGGTCTGCCTTGTACTCGGCTAGGAAGTTTGCAACCTCGGCCTTGTCATTCTCTAACGCCAATTCAGCCGCAGTTTTATTCGCTTTGTCGAGAACATCCGTATCCATGCCCCTCCTAAGCAGCAGCTTTACAACCTCGAGGTGGCCACTCCGCGATGATGTGTGTAACGGGGTCCAGCCATTGGCATCGGCAGTACGCAGATTTGCTCCGTGATCGATTAAGAAACGGACGATCTCGACTTGCCCATTCCCTGCTGCTTTGTCCAGTGGTGTTTGTTGCATATCATCGAACGAGTCGAGTCTTGCCCCACGTTGGACTAGCAACCGAGTAACTTTGAGATGGCCATTGACTGATGCGAGATGTAAGGGGCTCCATAGGTCGTCTCTCCGTATGTTTGGGTCAACCCCACAGTCTAGTAAGAGCTGCACCATGTCGACATGAGCGCGTTCTGAAGCGAAGTGCAGTGGAGCACAACTCTTATCGTCTCGCGTTTTCGTGTCGGCCCCTCGCTCTATCAGGAACCGAGAGACATCGATTTTTCCCTCTTTCGATGCCAAAGCCAAAGGGGTCTCTTGGGTCCCATTCCGAATATCAACAGCGGTGCTAGCATCAACCAATAATTGGACGACGTTAAGATGCCCACTTTGTGATGCAATATGCAGTGGGTTGCAGCCTTTGTTGTCCCTGGTGTGGATATCTGCGCCTTGCCCGACTAAAAAGCGCACAACATCAAGTTCCCCTTCGCTAGATGCTAGATGGAGTGGTGTCTTTTGGTTTCCGTTCCGAATATCGACGTCGACGCCACACTCAAGCAGGAACTTCACGACGTGGAGATGTCCGCATTTCGATGCACTGTGCAGCGGGTTCCAACCCAGCTTGTCCTTGGTGTGGATATCTGCGCCTTGCCCAACTAGAAAGCGTACAACGTCGAGCTTCCCTTCGCTAGATGCCAGTGCTAGTGATGTCTCTTGGTTTCCGTTCCGAATGTCGATATCAACACCACACTCGAGTAGGTACCTGGCGATGTGAAGATGTCCGCATTTCGATGCTGAGTGGAATGGGGTCCAGCCTTTGTTATTCCTGGGAGTCGTGGTGGCACCATGTCCAATTAAAAAACGTGCGATGTCGAAGTGCCCGTGGGAGGATGCTAGGTCCAAAGGAGCCTCCTCTTTATCATTCCGACTGTCAACATTTGCACCATGCGTGAAAAGCAACTGTGCGATGTTGAGGTGCCCAAAAGCTGATGTGAAGTGAAGCGGAGTCCAGCTGGTTTCTTCCTGTACATTCACATCAGCGCCTCGCTCGAGCAGTAGCTCTGTAATGTCAACGTGTCCATGTCGTGAGGCGGCGTGTAATGGGGTCCAGCAGTCTTTATCTTGGCAATTCAAGTCGGATCCATGGTCCAAAAGGAGACGTGAAACCGCAAGCCTCCCATAACGACAAGCCATATGTAATGGAGTCTCCTGACCGTTGTTCCGTGCATCGGGATCTGCTCCAGATAGAAGTAGCAGTTCTGCAATGTCACGATTCCCATGTTGCGCTGCGGTATGTAGTGGAGTCCAGCCATTATCGTCCGCGACAGTCACATTTGCACCAGAATCAATGAGGAGCCGGACGATCTCAACGCTTCCTCGGCCTGCTACCCTGTTTAATGAGGTCTCTTGCTTGCCGCTACGTACATCAACCACCGGAATGCGTTGAATCAATCGATGAGCCATTTGGAACTTTATACTGGCCGAAGCGAGGTGCAATGGAGTCTCCCCACCATTCTTCCTTTGGTTCACACCTACGCCGCGTACCAACAACATTGTCACGATCTCTAGTTGCCCATAACATGAAGCTATGTGCAACGGAGTCCCACCCTCATCGTTGCAGGAATCGGGGGCTGCGTTGTTATTAAGTAGCAGCTGCGCAGCGTCAGAATGCCCCCAGAATGAGGCGGCATGTAATGGAGTGCCGTGAAAACCGCCCTTGGAGTTGACGTGTTGGGGATGTGCCGCGATGAGATACTCCACGAGACACCGGAAACCGCACAGAGAGGCATAATATAGTGGTACCGCCTTAGGCAGCTGTGGGTGCACACCGGGCATGGATCCTACCCAATGACGGTCTATGTCATATAGCCAGATCCATGCCGCAAAATGTGGCTTCGCCTGATCAAACAGTCGCCCCATGAGGTCCTGAACGCAGAACGACACATTCCCAAACTGGGCATGATCTACCCAGTATTGAGCAGCATACTGGGAGAGAGGGAAGTGTCGTATGGTATTTCTGTCGGTTTTTTCATCGAGTTGAAGGAGGACACTGAGACTAGAGCGCGCAAGAGTGGTATGGGCAGGTTCGGGGAGGATATGATAGTATGAAAGATGTTCATCTGAGGTCGCGAGACGGTCGGATGTCAAAAACTCTTTGACCGAGAAATGGGAAAATTGGACCACTGGGGAATCATCGATATTGACGATGGCGATAAGACTAGAGCATGCGGACAAGACCGCCTCCTCTGCATCGACTGGCCGCCAATCTGGATTAAATGTGGAGCGGGCCGCGACGTCAAATCGAACTGCAAGAATCTCCGCGAGTTCCTCGACGCAAAGGGGGCGACTGGACACAGAGAGGCATTGAAATAGACGTTGGGCGTATCTTCGTTTCTCTTTATCTATGCCCAGTAACGTTTGCTCGTATGTTTCATCCAGACTCTCTGGCAGCTCGGATAAAGCACCCCGAATACTGGCCGGAAATTTTCGTCGGAGTCTGTCGATCTGGCAAACCACCCATCTGAACCTATTTCACAACGTGAGTGCCCGAGTAAACTGTCAATGACCGTGATCCAACTTACATGCCGTCCGCTCTTTCAGAGAGCGTGTCGATGACTAGGTTCTGGTCCTCCTCTCTCCATCTGCGCATCCTCCGATCGGAGTGGACTGTTGACCTGATGTACTCGATTATATCCCGCTTTTGTCCCCTTTCATCATGGAGGGATATTTGGTGAGGCTTCAAAGGGTCGAGAACGATGCGGATGTCAATCTCCGGACGGCTAGTGACGCATAGATATACGTTTGAAAGATTCAAATCAACAAGTTCTTCGACGAGCCCTAAAACTTCTTCGCGCGCGGATGGAGTCCCCGAGACATTTGGACATTCATCAAGGGCATCAATTACGATGTAAATCGGGCCTTGTCCTGGCAGGCTGAGAATGTCCTTGATATACCCTGTAAGTGCGATACTAGTAGGTTTTCGCGCGCCGCCTGCGTTGATTGAATGTGATCGGGAGAGAAAATTGTGGCAAGAATCCAAATCAGCGGAGAGTTGGGAAAGGAGAGAGGAAAGGAGGCCATAGATGTTTTGTTTCTTCACATCCCGAAAATCGAAGTAATAATAGGCCACGGAGGCCAGCCCAGCTGCGCACATGTCCTCGATATCTTGAATGATTGCCGAGCTAGTTGAAAATATTACCGAGTTTGAACACAGCCAATGAGACGCTTATGATATCACGCACAGAAGAGTACTTTTCCCAGATCCAGCTATCAGAATAGGAAGTCGTTGTCAATGTAAAGGGTAATGACAGGGATGGGAGAAACATACGTTTCCCGTGGATCCACAAGAGCGATCCCTTCGATTTCCATTCTGTTAAAACATTGCCCTCGAAGAACCATGCTGTCGTCCCTTTATGGCGGGCCTTCACTACGAAGTCATGGTTCGTCGAAGGATCCGGAGGAGAGAGCCAACGTTGAATCTCTTGTTGTAACTGGTCACCTGTGAGGATGGTTCGGTGGGGCGGCGGAGATAGAAGGAATAAGGGGAACGAACATTTTATTTTATTCGTTTCATTTACCACTTGATGAAGGGTGACTACGACCGCAAGTGAGCACGGGAAATACTCTACTGAGTGAGGCACATACCCAAGGCTTGTCGAATGCCGCTCGTAGATACCTCCCCATCTAATATAATGAGCGCTCAGCAAAGGCTTTGGCGAGAAATCAAGGAAAAACTGCCGACCATCCATGACTACTTTCATATTATTCATAAGTCCATGAACCACCCCCAAAGTCTGTGCGACAGTCATCCGAGCCTCATCCTGGGTTAACCGATCAAGCCTCTGGAGTATGGCCTCGACCTCGCTCTCCCCCAATAGTTTCCTTGCGAACTTTTCTACAACACATTGAGTCCGGAGGAATGTGTATGGCGTGTCATACTTACTGAATCTTCCCTGCTTAATCTGTTTCGTTGCGAGGGCAAGCACCGAAAGTAATTCGGCCATGATTTTAATGATGATGTCTGTCATAATCGTGGCGGGCGGAATCTTGGTATAAATTTCGAGACGTTTGAGGAAACTCGTCAAGCAATCGAAGAGATCAAGTAGAGCATCATAGCTCGAACTGACACCAGTGGCAGCCTAGCATATCAATGTATCATAGGTATGAAAAGGTGTCAAACGACGTACATCGAGGAGAACGTCAAGTCCAATAAAGATAGCTTTTGCCGGAGGAAACGGAACCTATTAAAGTTGAGATAGAACAGTTACACAAAAAAACAACGGAATGATTCGTGGCTCACCACACTAACCGCCTCACCAAGAATGTCCGAGAACGCATGAATGACCCTCACCACAGGGCTGAGGCAGCTTATGAGCCTCCGATTCCCTTCACGGTAGTCCTTGAAAGCCTTCTCGCGCTCTTGAAGTAGTCCGAGGATGTCATCCGGAGAGCTTGAGACTTGGAGCTTCTCGGAGAAGGGATTCTTGGAGAGGTTTATCCCAGTGAGGATGGCATAATCGGCCAAAGCATCGATGATGAATTGGAAGCTCGCCTGAGTCGGGGGAATTGATGTATGTTCAGTGGGTTCAGTTGTTGCCATAAAGGCAACGGATGGTCCACAGCTTGTTCAGATGGGATCGACTATGGAGAATGAGGTCAAGAGACCGGTCAGCACGCAGCACCTCTGGGACGGATTGGGATCATATGGTAGGTGACCTTACGGCATATCCCAGATGGTAATAAGGCATCTGTCAGTTCCCTTGTCAAGTGTCCACCCGAGACAGCATCCCTTATTGTCCTCTCTTCGCCTCTTGACTTGTGATTACAACAAGTATCCACGTTTTCCATCTTTCTCCCCTCTACCTTCTTCTCCTTTCCATCTTTCCTTTCCACCTACCTTTTCCTACTCTTCGTCCTCCCCTTGGCTGGTTGACGCCAGTTGACCGTCTGACCCCGTGCCGTGATCGCGTGATCAACCACCTTATTTATGAACATATTTGAAACCGGCTACTCGCGGAACACGGGCCGGAGATTGGCGTCCGATCCACAGCTTTTGCTCTCTTGTTCAACTTCCACATTCACCATCTGCAGGCGCAGTCGACCATGATCAACACCCACCGGCGTCAAGTAGAAGCCCCTCCTCTTGGAAGGCGTTCTATTTTCCAACAAGGTTGTGACACCTCCCATCCCCGCGGGATGAAAAAGAGTGAGTCGGCGGACGCCGACATGACAGCAACAAAGGATGCAGAGACCAAGCCCGGATGTCGACGGTCAATGCCAGGTGGTATCATGGAGGAGACCACATTTGACGTGCGGATACACGGGACTGGAGTACACGGGTATCCTTCGCAAATACAAACCCGGTGTGAGTCTCGCCCATCTTGCACCATCGGCTAATCCCCTTGACTTGTAGTGTTTTGTATCCACAGAGAGGAGGGCGAAAGCGTACATTCTTACCTCTGCAAGGTTGGACCTGTCGATGTGCCCAAGTCAGCTCGACCGTTGATCCTTACTCCACCGCCAAACTTAGACCCTTTGTGGGAGCATGAGCTACCCACATTACGGCATTTCGCACCATCATGTCCGAGCCAGCGCGCACCCAACGAAAGCCAGCTGGGGTGAGCTGTTGTGCCAAGAGGCTGAAGAACAAAAAATCTTACTACGTCGCAGCGCACTCTACAATTCCGCTTTCGACCGTCGTTACCTCCCCCACCACATCATCTCTACGCCTACGACTACGACTAAGGGTGGCCAACCTGAGTGTGAGCGACTTATTAGTGAGCACTTCGTAATGCGAACAACCACGGCCAGCGAGACTCTTTTTTTTTTCTCAGAACGGGCCCTCCGAAACATGACCGCTCTTGACTAAAAGCTCGCCGCTGCGCTCGCTTCTCGCGAAGATCGGGGCATCACCCGACATCTCACCACACCTTCGCTCTCACCTCTTCCGCCAACTCCCGGCATCACCTCCTATCACACCTCCGATGTCCCTTCCGGTGCTCCAACTGCCGTCTCAACAACCATCACTGCAGCATCAACTCCCGCCTCCGCAGTCCCAGCCAATTTTTCATCAAATGATTATCCCTCCCTCCACACCTCCCCGCTCCTCCGCGCCCGCGTCATCGCATCGCTAGCAATCCTCGGCTCAGGCGGCTCGCGCCTCCTCGTCTACAACCACGCCCACGCAGCGCTCGAGGCCCGCCTCGCGTGTACGTTCCGCGCGCGCGCCGCCCTCCTCTTCAACTCGGGCTTCGACGCCAACGCGGGCTTCTTCGCGTGCGTCCCGCAGTCGGGCGACGCGTTCCTCTACGACGCAGCCATCCACACTTCGGTCCACGACGGAGCGCGCGCATCGCGCGTCGCACCGCGTTTCCGCCGGCCGTTCGCGCACGACGATGTGCGCGCGCTCCGGGCCGAATCTGTAGCGCTCAAGGAGGGGGAGAGTAGCGTGTTTGTTGCGGTCGAGAGCGTGTATAGTATGGACGGGACCGTTGCGCCGCTTCGCGCGATGATCGATGCTATGGACGAGATCTTCCCTGCGCGCAATGCTCACTTGATCGTCGATGAGGCGCACGCGACGAGGATATATGGACCTGGCGGTCGCGGGATGGTCGCGCAGCTTGGGTTGGAGGACCGTGTGCTTGCCCGGATGCACACCTTCGGCAAGGCTCCTGCAGCGTCCGGTGGTGTGTTTGGTCTCTGATTACTGTTATCCGTGTACTAACGTGCGCTAACTCCCAGCCGTGATATTGACGAATACATTGATACGGGATTACTCGCTCAACTACGCGTGGCCCTTGCTCTACACGACGTCTCTCAGCAATGCTGCTATCATCGCCGCATCGTGCTCATTCGATCCTCGAGGACGGCACAGCCAAAAAGGTACTTTCTCCCTTCCACCCTTCCGCTATCAGGCGAAAAGCCTGACTACTCTTCACGCGCACCACTTCTCCCTGCTGCTGCGAAGCTCGCGGCCCATGTTCACGAGCACTCTACGTACTTCCAGGAGCGCCTCGTCGCATCCCTCACTGCGTCGTCTATTCCGCCGACGTACCATCTCTGCCGGCTCACCTTCGACTACAACCCTCGATGACGCAACCTCCAACGCCAATTATACCGCTTTTGACGCCCTGGGCCCGTGCCCTGTCCGCTCACCTCCTCGCCCATGGACTGAACGCACGCCCTATCAGCTGGCCTACTGTGCCAAAGAGCGCCGATCGAGTGCTTGTGTGTTTACACGCTAGCAATACGCGGGCAGAACTCGATACGCTAATCAGCGCGACTGTTGCGTGGGCTGTAGGAATCGTTCGGGAGGAGGGAGCAGAGTTTGGAGGGGATCGTGACCAAATCCGAGAGGGTATGAGCGGTATGGATTTGAGTAGAGGGGTGGGATTGTAGCGGGTGCGATATTATATTCCAGCACCCGAGAGCGCTACTACTGTAGTAGGTTTTCACGCGGCGCGTCAAGTCTCTCAGACCTCTTATACAAGTTTACCATAGTGTTTATCTTTGCGCACATTGCCGTCCGGTCGCCGTCAGATTATATCACATTCTCCCAGTATTCTCCCGCACCAACATGCCTAATTAAATTGCCAGTGGGATAGAATCCCAAATTACAGTGAGTCTGTCACGACGCTGAAATGAGATAAGTTATTCGTGCCACGTCGCATCGTGGCCAAGGACTACCGATTGGAATGCCAGTTAGACATTACATTAGGGCGTTAGGACATTTTCGTCCAACCTTGTGCACTTTCTCCACCCGCGCCAAGTTCCTTGAGTACGTGTGCGATCGTGCGTTCTCCATATTGTATCGATAGTTGGTGCGGAGTTTCACCCTCGTCGTTCAACACGTGGACGTCCGCACCACGTTCAAGTAATAATTTCACAACCTCGAGGTGTCCGTGCAATGCTGAGAGGTGAAGTGGTGTCCAGTAGTCCTGCTTCCGTACATTCACGTCTGCACCATGGTCAAGGAGCACTCGCGAAACTTCGAGCTGTCCATATCGCGATGCATTGTGTAGCGGGGTCCACCCAGTATTATCACGTGAATCCACTTCTGCCCCTCGTCCGATAAGTGAGAGCGCGACTTCCAGGTGGCCCTCTGTAGCTGCTACGTGGAGTGGGGTCTCGTACTGATGGTCTCGCGAGTTGATATCTGCACCCTGGTCGAGCAAGAACTTGACCGCCCTAACTTTCCCTTCCTTAGACACAGTGTGCAATGAGGCACTTTCGTCGTCCTTCCCATCTTCATCCGCGCCGAGCTGAGCTGTGTCCAAGGTTTTCGAGCGTATGTTGTTTCGAATATTTGAGTCTGCCTTGTACTCGGCTAGGAAGTTTGCAACCTCAGCTTTGTCATTCTCTGACGCTAATTCCGCCGCGGTTTTATTCGCTTTGTCGAGAACGTCGATATCCATGCCCCTCCTAAGCAGCAACTTTACAACCTCGAGGTGGCCACCCTGCGATGATGCGTGTAACGGGGTCCAACCATTGGTATCGGCAGTATGCAGATTCGCTCCGTGATCGATTAAGAAGCGGACGATCTCGACTTGCCCGATCCCTGCTGCCATGTCTAGTGGTGTTTGTTGCCTATAATTGAACAAATCGAGTCTTGCCCCATGTTCGACGAGTAACCGAGTAACTTTGAGATGGCCGTTGGCTGATGCGAGATGTAAGGGGCTCGATAAGTCGTCTTTTCGAATGTTTGGATCAACCCCACAGTCTAGCAAGAGCCGCACCATCTCTACATGTCCGAGTCTTAACGCGAAGTGCAGTGGAGCCCAAATCTCGGCTCCTCGTTCTATCAGGAACCGAGAGACTTCGATTTGTCCCTCTTCCGAAGCCAAAGTCAAAGGGGTCTGTTGGGTCCCATTCCGGGTATCAACAGCGGTGCCAGCATCGACAAACAATTGGACGACATGGAGATGCCCATTTTGTGATGCAATGTGGAGTGGGTCCCAGCCTTTGTTGTCCCTGGTGTGGATATCTGCGCCTTGCCTGACTAAAAAGCGCACAACGTCGAGCTTCCCTTTGCTAGATGCTAGATATAGTGGTGTTTTTTGGTCTCTGTTCCGAATGTCGACGTCGACGCCACACTCGAGCAGGAACTTTACGATGTGGAGATGTCCAGATTGCGATGCTGAATGGAGTGGGGTCCAGCCTTTATAATCCCTGGGAGACATGGCGGCACCATGTTCGATTAAAAAACGTGCGGTCTCGAGGTGCCCTCGCCAGGATGCTATGTCCAAAGGAGTCTCCTCTTTGTCATTCCGACTGTCAACATTTGCACCATGCTTGAAAAGCAACTGTGAGATGTTGAGGTGCCCATAAGCCGATGTGAGGTGAAGCGGAGTCCAGCGATCTTCTTCCTGTACATCCACATCAGCACCTCGCTCGAGCAGTAGCTCCATAACGTCAACGTGTCCATATCGTGAGGCGGCGTGTAATGGGGTCCAGTCTTCTTTATCTCGGCAATTTAAGTCGGATCCATGGTCCAAAAGGAGACGTGAAACCGCAAGCCCCCCATAACGACAAGCCATAAGCAATGGGGTCTCCTGACCGTTGTTCCGTGCATCGAGATCTGCTCCAGATAGAAGTAGCAGTTCTGCAATGTCACGATTCCCGTGTTGCGCTGCAGTATGTAGTGGAGTCCAGCCCCTATTGTCTGCGACAGTCACATTTGCACCAGAATCAATGAGGAGTCGGACAATGTCAACGCTTCCTCTGCCTGCTACCCTGTTCAATGGGGCCTCTTGCTCGCTTCGCACGTCAACTGCCGCAACGCGTTGAATCAGTCGATGAGCGGCCTGGAAATTTCTACTGGCCGAAGCGAGGTGCAGTGGAGTCTCACCGCCATTCTCCTTTTGGTTCACATCCATGCCGCGTACCAATAACAGTTTCACAATCTCCAGGTGTCCATAGTGTGAAGCAATGTGCAACGGAGTCCCGCCCGTATCGTTGCAGGAATTGGGGGCTGCATTGTTATTAAGTAGCAGCTGCGCAACCCCGGAATGTCCCCCAACTGAGGCGGCATGCAATGGAGTGCCGTGAGAACCGCCATTGGAGTTGACGCCTTGAGGATGTACCGCGATGAGATACTCCACGAGACCACGGAAACCACACAGTGAGGCATAATATAGGGGTCTCGCCTCAGGCAGCTGTGGGTGTACGTCGGGCATGGATCCCACCCAATGACGATCTATGTCATATAGCCAGATCCATGCCGCAAAATGTGGCTTCGCCTGATCAAAGAGTCGCTCCATGAGGTCCTGAACGCAGGATGACACGTTCCTAAACTGGGCATGATGTATCCAGTATTGGGCGGCATACTGGGAGAGAGGGGAGTGCTGTATGGTATTTCTGTCGATTGTTTCATCAAATTGAAGGAGGACACTGAGACAAGAGCGTGCAAGAGTGATATGGGCAGGTTCGGGGAGAATATGATAGTATGAAAGGTGTTCTTCTGCCGTCGCGAGA
>Ga0307509_10006720_pt1 | contig 15335 bp, 10 predicted proteins | sample 10_EM_MG_FD_202245 | JGI IMG/M metagenome (GOLD analysis project Ga0307509, IMG submission 202245) | Populus trichocarpa ectomycorrhiza microbial communities from riparian zone in the Pacific Northwest, United States - 10_EM | ecosystem: Host-associated > Plants > Roots > Unclassified | place...
TAGGCACTTAAAACAGTAAGAGACCTAATCTTGGAGACACGAAAGCAACACGAGACACAGGAGAAATAGAGAAGCCAACAAAATCATGACCCTGCCCAGTAGGAAAAAGTTGCACACCAAACCTTAAGTGCGAAAGTGAAGAAGCAATCAGAAAAATTCCCATGTAATTTATTGACAACCTAGCTAAAAATTCTTAGTTTTGTGCTCTCTTACTTGCTGTTTTGAGTGGGAATTATTAATTAGTACTCCCATAGTAATTCAAGGGGAAAACCAGAGACCTAAAGAAAAGTAACACATTAAGCCTAAACTGCAAGAATTTGAGGACAATCCTTTGTTCCTCTTATCACTAGGAATTGCTTTTCATGATAATTAATCACTCCCCATCAGTTTTTCCTACTGCAACTGTCTCTACCTGCCTGCTCAACCCCATTCCCCTGCTTCTCACATCTTCTAGAAAATGTTCTCACTTCCATGAAAACAACATATACTGAAACAGAACACATTCTACCTAGTATTCCTATGCAAATGAAGTTTGTTACATGCCATATCAGGCTGTGGATATGCTCCTGACAAAACACCTACCATGCAATTATTTAACGCAACAAACTTAAATGATTTGTCCCATCTTTTTGTACACCAATCCAAAGAATGACGAACCCGTACGGATAGAATGTGACTATATGAGAGCCTTACAACACAGGCAGCAGTTCAATAAAGGCACCATTCTCTTCCATGCATTTTAAGTGCTCATCGTGTAACTAATATTGCTTCTAGGAGGAGGCAACCGTACAGTGGAGAATGACTTATCTGGTTTAGAAGCCATCAAGCACCCCCTCTTGCAACTGCTTAAGCCTCTAGGGGCAAGTAAGTCTAATTCTGATTATTGCAGATTAAATCCACCTCAGCTTATGGATCTAGGAGTCGCATAAAAGTATTTCCGTGTTCCATCAATACCAAACAGCGCTTCGCTTTCAATCATGGTATCGTTTTCGTTCCCATCATTTTTATTGTTAGTGTATGCTGGAATCTCTTGCCACAATTTACAGAAATGATTGGTAAATGTATGCTCGGCAGTGGTGGTAGATTTCATAGTTTGATTCCTACCTTTGTTCTTTACGAATGGTAGGGACAGGCTTGGACAGTTTCGATTCTTTCTTAATGTTCATCATATAAACTTTCTTCATTTGCACATAACAATTCATGACACTTGCATGCAGTCACTTAAGAAAACTAACTTAACTATTGGTGCGCGCATAAATAAAACGAAAGTACTTGAACTTACAACACTTGATCTAGATCCACAAGGCTTCAATAAATATGCCCAATTTATTTGAAAGAAAGAGAGAATGGCATACCTTCTGATGGAGGGCTGTTACGGACTTCATCATTGCTTCATTCTACATATCACCATTATTCAAATGTTTCAGTATTTCGATTGCTAAGTCACTCACATTTTGTTTAGGAGTAGTTAAGTGTGTTAAATAGATGGAACATGGTATTTGATAATTGCAGTAATGAAGAGTTTCAAGCTCTCACAACCAACAAACAAGGCTGTTCTGTTGATCATGGGTTTGAATTGGACAACTGACCTTTCTTCCTCTGGTGTAAACTAGTGTGGAGTCCAGTTCTCTTTCTAGCTGAATGAGTTGAGTTAGATTTAGCTGTTCTATGTTCTTCCCTTCAAAGTACCTGCAAAAAAGAGCCAATAAATGCTAGTGATAGGTCCAGTGGAATGCAACATGTCAATTTCCATGAAGCGTATGACATGAATCTGAAGATTGATGATATACCTTTGGACCATTTGGAGTGGGTTAGCATCCATATAGCTGGGACCCATGTATTCTGCGTGATGATTCTGCTGAATTTCCAAAAGGTAAACAAAATGAAAGCTACGCAATATTGATTTCATCAAGAGGATCTAGAATTCTAAAAGGCAAAAAAAAAAAAAAAAAGGTGAAATAAAATCTTTGTCGAATTTGAATCGAAGTGACTTTATGGAAAATTTCCCTTGCCATGATGGCTTCTATCATGAGGTAGTTCAACCAATTTTGGTAACTCAAATGCTGGATCATTGAACTAAAGAAAACTAATCCCACAAAAAACAACTATATAAACACGAAAATAAAAGACTAAAAACCTCTTGAACCTGATTAATATGGAAGTTAATATTCGAGCCTATTAATCTATGGTTACTTTAGCAAAGCCAATAATCTTGAACAATCATTGCACTGCCCTATGACTATAAATCTGGTCATTAGTCTACTCTGTACAGCAGTGCCTTCACATTTCACACTTTCTTTTTCTCTGTTTTTTTTCCCTACAACATGATCCTCCTAGAAAAACACATCCTTCCTCCAGGAGCAGTGCACTGATCCCTGAAGTAACATGCATGTATGTGTCATAGGCATCCACGTAAAAGTGCACATACATGATAGAAAACATTTTAAGACATTAATACAGGTAGCCTGAAGAAGCACAGAGCATCATAATTCATATGCACCGTGCACCCCTCTATTCAGCAATTGCATTCCAGTGTTGTTTCCCAGCAAAAGCTGCCATATTCTGGGTGGCTGCTTATAAGGATTTCACAAAATCTCTCTCCCTCTCTCAAAAAGTTCCCTTTTACTATTAGGTTTTGAAAACAGAGTTGAAGTAGTTTTTAAGTGACTCTTTCCTCCGGAGTTGGATCTCACGCATTTTTGCCTAAAAGATAGTAAAATGGAATAATCGAAAAGCTGTATCTTTTGGAAATTTAGAGATTTCTAGTGCTAAGCTCAAATATTGAATGCAATAACAAGTTTTGGCAAAATGATGAATAATCGACTAACCTTGGTTTTATCAACGTTCTTGCAGATTGCTATTTCTTGACTTTTAGTTTTATGTGTGTCATAGCGCTCAAGGATATTTCTCAAACTGTACACAAAGGAACATTGCGCAACTCAGAAATCCTCAAACTGGGCATAAAGGAACATAGTACAACTGATAAGCAAGCAAGGAACCTACAAGTATTGTGAAGCAAATACCAACAGAGAATCAATAAAACGTAAGTATAATAATGAATACTCCAAAAACTGCATCATATTGTAACCACTCATGGATGCTATATAGAGTACTAACTTCAATTTCCGTGAAATTCTTTTATATAATTCTAGAACAATGAAAGTAGATGAACAATCAAAATTGCAACTCGGTAATTCATTTCAATTTGCAAATATATTTGTTTTAAAAATATTTACATGTGAAAAATTAACTAGGAGGTCGTTTTGCTAATTTACTTGGATCTGTTTTGCTATGGTCAGAATTGAAGCTACAAGTGAAGTTAAGCCAGCATAAAAATCCCTGACAATCCATATCACAGGTATTTTCCCATTTCTTCCATCTTCTAAAATTTACAGTGGATAATGGTTGTAAGGTTCACTTCTATGAGCCCTTGTTAGCGTGTGTTGTGGTGGTCATTTTTCATTTATGCTGATTGTATTTACTTATTTTCTTTTTGTATCTTGATAGCATTCTAAGGTTAAGGCTTTCATTTAGACTAGTAGCCAACATGAAAGGTCAGTAATAACCTACTCTTCTACGGAAGGCCTTGTATCATCGAACATTAATGTACATGTCATATGTAGTTTTAGGGAGAGACAGTTTCTAGCCTCCTGCTGTCATACAGTAGTGGGAAACATGCTGAGCATTCTTTGCTTTTTAATCAAGAGGCATGACTGATCTTAAATAGAGGATATATTGTCAGTTCCAAGGGTTTTGGACAAAATGAAGGCATGAAACATTGAAAGTATGCGATGCGGGACATGATTTTGATTTTTGCTAGTGTGACTTGAGGATTTATCATGATGAAAATCATGAAAGAATTTCCTTTTTTGGAGGGTATATACCCTGTCCTCTGTATTTTCTTCATCTTCTCTTTCGTTGATAGATTTTTATTTGAACTTGAAAAAAAGAAGAAAAAAAGGCTAGTAGTATTAGGGTGCAATAATAATCATGATAGTCAAAAGTTAGAAGATAGATTTATGACACTCAGTTATCTTGTTAGGATTTACCTGTCAAGTAAGATCATTAGGAAGAACAATATGCCAAGCAAAAATTAAGTTTTTTGGCCCTTGCTCTTAGAGTTTATTATATTTATTCTAACATCAAAAGGTAACAGCTATTACTGAGATGAAACTATATGAATTTTCTCCAACTATACATGATAGCTTAGGTTCTCCACAGAAACTTTGCAGTAGGTAATTATGCTTTTATTATTTATGGCCGAAGTGAGTTCAAATGGGTTCTTTTCCTTTTTTTTTTTTTTTGTATTGCAATATTTAACTATTGTATTTCTATTGATAATATCATTCGATTTAGAAATATAGAAAAGGAAAAACAAGATTGAAGGAAAAAGGAACATAATGAGAATGCTTCTCTGCTGTTCTCATTTCTTTTCTTTCGATTATTTTGGAATTATAGTAGGTAATTTGAATGCACTATATGTTTGAGAATATGTTGTAGTTCTAAAATGAGAAGAATTGCGAGAAAGAAGATAGAAAAAACAGAGAGAATCGAGTATTTGTGACTGAGTATTTGCTTTGAACATGGGTGTAGATAGCTTTGCAATCAACAAAATCACCATCAAATACATCTCTGTGCCATGCTTGTTTCTGAGATAGCATACCTATTGTTTCTAAAAGAAAGTCTCTGTACCAAGAAATTTTCATTATGAGTTCTATTACTATATGCTTGAATAAATATTCAGCTCAGAAAGCCTTTGGAGAGATTAAAGCCTTAATGATTGAATCGCCTGTTATTATGCTAGTTGATTTCAATAAACTATTAACAATGTAGTGTGATGAATTTCAAGCTAGATTTGTAGTGCCAGTAAATAAGCATACACACCTTTTTCACTGATGAACTATCTGGTTCATTTGGAATAGTCAAGTATGGCAGAATCTGAACTCTAGAAGATGCTTAACAAGCCCTATGTCATGTGAAGTATAAAAGAAGAGAGTTTAGTGTTTGTAGCAGATGCACTTGGCAAGTGATTTTCCTTAGCAAGGCTAATGGGGAATAGAAGTTTCGAGGAGTTCTTATTTCTTCCTCGTCTATTTTCTCTAAAGCACTTTATTCTACTTGCTCCTCTCTTAATATTTCTTTTTGCTACAATAAGCTCGGATTACTTCAGAAATTAAAAAAATCTGAACTCCACCCTAAACATAATACCTAATCAATCCTAATTTCATGAATCAAACCCCAACTCAAATTTTCGTTTGTTTATGTGTTTTTGTGTGTTTCAAACGCCGTCCAAAAACACACACGTAGAGAGAAACAAATTCTAAGTGGCTGAGCAGTTGCCATCACTTTTTAACCAAGTTGCATTTTTTACTTGGTAACCAAAAAGCAAGATCCTTAGTCTAAAGAAGCTATATAATTATAATCTAGAGAATATCTTTTGATCATTTCAACTATATATATATATATATATATATATATATATATTAAGGGTTTTCTATAAACCTGAACTTGCACTATTTTGTTCCAATTTTGTTTGTTCATGTTTAGTGTAATTTATTATTCTTTCCGTCGGTTTCTAGAGAGATAAAAGTCATTAACTGATATATTATATCATTGTTCTTTATTCGCAATTCTTTAAAATACCCTTATTTTAATCGCAGGTCTCTTACAAGATTAGAGATATTATAAGAAAATATATGACTTGATATTTTGACAAGACAATGACAAACAAAAATAAAAAAGTTAGACAATCACTATGGGGACGGATAGAGTACTATTTTTCTCTCCATACTGTTGTGTCACTAATGAAAATCTCATTGCTGTCCTTCTTACATCCCTCTCCTATTGGATTCCTTTTCAAACCTGATTTGACATGTTCATACGAAGTTAGTAAATTAGATATTGGAGCTTCTGTCAATCCTGAACCCCATCACAAGTTAGGTTTTCAACAGGGGTGGACTACACATAGTTGATCAGGTCAATTCACCATTTCTGCGACAACTTTGAGCCTAGGTTGAATAAAGCCTTGGGCCTACTAAAAAACCATGACTTCGACTGGCTGCTGCTCTGTTGGGAAATCTTCTTTCCTACTTCTTCAATCCCTTTCCTTACCGAGAACTCTAATTTCCACCCTCTGAGAAAATACCATTACTTCATCCCCCTCTTATAGAGAACCTTTTTTTCTCTCTACTAATTTGTAACCTACGTTCATGAATTGGCAGCAAAGTCAAACATGCTTTTAAATCCTAAATAACAATTCAATAAACTCATAACTTCTCTATATTTTGTTTTTGGAAGGACTTTACCCAGTAGAAAATCGAGAAAACAAGGGCCTTGTATTATAGTTATAGTTTTGTTCTATCTATTTTCATTAGTTATTCACTAGAGCAATTATGATCTTGAAATCGATCCAGGGCAAATGTTTCGATCTATTATGACATAGCCAAGAAGTGCTCAACAGACTTTTCTGGGCTTTGAATTGATGCAAAAATAATTTTTTTATGCAACATTAAAGTATTTAAAGGCATCTTTGATTCCTTTTAATATAAGAGTAAGAAAAAATAAAATCTAGAAAATATATATTTTATGCTATCTTTATATGTGTATCATTTATTCTATTCCTATGAAATACTAGATAAAAGAGTTAGTTAGTGATACTTCTTATCTATACACAGATAAAGAGAGTAAATATACATATAAGAAAGTATCGTTCATTCTCTTTTATTTTTAGTTTTTTTAAAATAAAACCTTTCTTTTATAAACAAATATTGTGGAAAATATTTTAAGAAAAATAATAATTAAAATGCATGTTGTTATGAATATGGTATGGTTGTGGTGACAACGACTATCATGATGGTATAAGTGATGGTGCTGATAATGATTTTGATGGCTATAGCAAAACAAATTGATTGGTTTGGTAAAGCTGTGTGATTTCGTTTTCAATAAAGTGAAAGTGTATGCTATAGCTCTGGTAGTTAGTGTTATCAAAATAGGATTTATTTGACTAGCTAAACTAAATAACTGGTGACAGGGACCTGAATCAGATCATTTTTAAAACTGATAAAATTCACAACATTGAATAAAAAACAACCTGATGGTTGAGTATCGGTGAACATTCGATTCAGAGCAATGATCCAAAACTGTAACTAGGATAACATTAATGGTGATAACAGTGTTTTGGAAGTGTTTGGGGGAACGATGGTGATGGGATAGTAGCAGTTGCTGTGATTGTGCGCTTATGATAATAGGTGGCGTTGTGTTGATTTTCATGGTGGTAGTGTGACCTTTACAATCTATGAATAGAAAACAGAGCACTAAAAGCCATTTTTAAATATTTGATTCGGTTTATAAAATCATTCATAAGAAATAATAAATATAGGATAATAGTAATTCACGATCATGTAATGTTTTCATACCATCATGAGAATTCGATATTCATAAAATTTTACTTCTTAGAATTAAACAAAGGCAAATTTTAGCAATAATTTAAATTATATTGAAGTAATTCGCTTTAGTGCCAGTTAACATAAACTACTTGATTAATTAAAGAATATAAAGAGGAGATCAGAGTAGCCTCAATGGAGGCCAATTCAGTTCATGGTAGTAATACTCTCTTATTCCATAACTACGAACCATTAACATCATTGACTCTAGTCACTGATTTTAGACTATAAGATCCTGTCAAGTTAGAGTATGAAATGTTTATGCTCCATTTGGCATGTAGATGTTTTTAGACTGACCATGGTTTCAAAAGTTATTTAGTTTTCATTACTTAAATATATTTTGGTTTGAAAAAAATTATAATTTGCGGCTTTTCTAATTAAACTTGTTTTTTCAAGTTATAACTGTAAAAACTATCATAATATCAAAGACACACTTATTAAACTTGCTTTATTGCTTTATTTGTAGTAGGATTTTATTTTAAAAGAATTTATTCTTCATTGAAATGGAAGCTTTGATTTCAAGAGCATAGTTTCAAGAGTTTATTATAAATAAAAGTTTTGCAATGCTTCTAAAGCCTTTTAAAAAGTTTTGCAAATTATCAGTAGGTCACACCACCCATTACTGCTATCACCAGAGCAAGTTAAAGCATCGACCAACCAAATTTTGGAATCAAAAGCTTGTCATTTACAGCAAGAACTTATTAAGTTGTCGGTGAAGGTACAACTTTATTTCTTTGCACAATATTTGAATGAAGAATCCTACAATCCTACATTATATGGTGTAGAAGGGGACAGAGAGCTTAGCCGCCAGGCGAAGGGGCAAGAGGCTAGGAGCCTAAATGGCTACTTCACTATCTACTCTACCAAGTGCCCATGAGGCGTTGTGGCGTTATATTGAGTCTCAACCACTTGAAGCATCATAAAGCAACCAATCAACGCACGACTGTGCACTATCCTAGATGATTCAGACTCATGAGTACTTCGCTCTACTATCACCTGTCTTTAAACTGTTATCATCATGTCACATTCTAAGTTCAAAACAAAACAAAACAAAAAAGTTGATTCAATTTTTTTTGTACCTTTTTATGTTATTTTGAAAATTCAATACAATTTACGGGGATTTTGCCTCTCATTAAAAAGTTAACACACAATTGACCCCACAAATAGCATAATTTTATTGTGTTAAAATTGGAAGGAAAATTTGCCTCTTATGAGATGTGTTAAATTTTCAAGATAATTATAAAAAAAGAAAGAAAAATAAAAGGATACAGAGTTAAAAGTATGCCATTAAAATAGAAATAAAAAAAACCATTGTCTGAAAACAACATGGATGCAAGCATTCAAAGAGGAAAACAATAGTGGCGTAGAATTTTAATAGAAAGAAAAAACAGGTATAAACATTCGAATAAATAAAAAATCAATAAGCACAAACGTTGATTTGTTCATTGTTTCTGTAATTTCCGGAATTAGGATGTGAATGAGTTGTCTAACACAAAGGCCCACATTTTAGTGTCATATGTCCATTTTATGTATACATCAGCAATTATCGAGTAGATTCTACTAAAAAATTTACAAGTGTAAAAACTAAGAGGAAAAAGTGGGAAGAAGAGAATAGGTGTTTTCAAAAGTTACTACAAAAGGATTTTGCATTCAAATGAAAGAAAACAAAAACTCTTCCAAACTCTTGGGGGATTGAACAATATAATTCAGGGACATTGAATTATGAGTATGGCTCGCTGTTTAAATAATGTGATTATGCTTAGTCATAAGTTTTATAGAATAATTTTGGATGAAATGAATTTTGATTCATTTATTAGTTTTTCAAATAGTTTTCAATTAGGAAGCATTTCAATTTTCAAATATAAGTCCACATCAAAATAGCAATAATACAATTTCAATAAGAAGTTAAAAAACATGAATGCTTCAAAAAAAAAAACTCGTATAATATGGATATAGTCGGATCAGATATATGGCAATATAGCCAAAAACAATAAGGAATACATAAATTTAATTTTGGTTAAACAAAATATAAGGTAGGATATTTGAAAGATATGATTAGAACCCACGAGAATATTGGAGAGATATAGCTAAAAAAACTCGGTGTTAAACTTTTTATTTTAAAAAAAATCCAAATATAATTTTAAGTTTTATGAGTTAAAAACAATCAAACATTCAAGTAAACATAACTTTTTTTTTTTTTTCTGTGTGTGTAAATCGGACTGAAAGCCCTGAATTAAAATGAGATTTTAATACATAATAGAATACAAACCGCCTTTAGGTGAGTTATTAATAACCCAATCCTCCCTAACAAATGGATTGGCTAACCTTACACCTCGCTTCAACTAATCATTAAAGTGTTATCTCCTCGTCACAATTAAGTATGCTAGGATCCATGTTTAATATATGTGTGTGTGTGCGCCCACCAAAAACTTAAACTATGGAAGTGAACTTCACTTTCTTATTAAAAGAGTCCTGCACCAAGTGTCAGGTGCTCGTGAGCTGCACCGAGCACCATTACAGTGTTGTAAAAAGTCAAGCAAGTTACTTTCGATCAATTTCGTTCTGCTAAGCGAGGTTATGCAAGAGAGGAAATTTGCATTCCTAAATCCTTGCGCAATAATTTTGCTTAATTCTAGATATTGTGGTGTTCTAGGAAGTTTTACTGAAACCGATGAACTTTCTAAAAAAATTTGTGATGGGGTTTTTTTATATAGCGAGAAAAACTACAGTGTGTGGGTGAATTTGGATATTGAATATATGAGGGGGCTTGTTTGAGCGGTTTAACTATTGGAAAAATTATTTATGCGACACTAATTTTTCATCTATATATGTTCCTTTAGTTAGCATTGCATTATTTTCTTGGAATAGAAGAGTTAATACATAACAAATAATCATTTCTATTTTGAGATTACAAGAATTCTTCACTATAAAAACATATTTGTATTTATATATTCATTTATGTTTCTCAAACTTTTTATACAAAACATAATATCCTTCAATTTAAAGAAACACACAGAAAATACGAGGTTGGTTGCTAAATCAGAATTCCTTCGTGTAATTTGCTACCCATCGTCACATCCTCAGCTAACATGGATCTTGCATTTATAATCCATATCATCCTCGTAACCTATCTTGTCTCCTTCTAGACAGTAATTCCTGAAATCAAATAATAAATAATATACCTAGGCCTAGACGTGGCTGATGATCCCAACACACACAACACAGCACAACAGCACGAGCATATGCAAATCATGGCAAAACTGGTGGTATGCATATCAAAGTCAGGAAAGTGACAAAGGCCCACATAAGTGGACAAACTTCTCTAGTAGGAGATCCTGTTGATTTTTCCAATGAACAAGGATATACCAAGTGAATCTCGCTCCCTCTACAGTGACAGTTAGACGATTTGAAAAGGGTTTTTGTCTCTCAGTGTATGTGTTTCCAAAAGCCAAGCAAATATATAATATCATGAAATTCAAAGCATATCTCTAGCAAAAATATCTTCCATATGACCACGATCAAATCAAAAACGAAGAAAAAATAAAATTTAAGGCAAGCTTAAAATGGAAAGTATAAAGAGACAGAATTAAGGACGTGCCTGTTGCCACTGCAAAACTCGAAGAGCTTGCCAGTGGAGGAGAAGATGATGACCGCCATCTCAACATCACAGAGAACCGATAGTTCTTTAGCTTTCTTTAATAAACCTCTCTTTCTCTTTGAGAAACACACTTGACGGCTGCTTTTGTCTTCGATTCGTTGTAACTGCACCTTCCCTCTCACCATGACCGATCCACCAAGGAGTGATCTCTGCGTTCTGTTTCACAAGAAGAAAATGAAGCAGTGTAGCTTAGTCAGAGAGAAAATGGAGAGACGATTGGGGATTCTTATAGATTTGAGCAGAAACAGTGAGGAATCGAGTTGGGTGAGTTGGTGATTCCGGGTTGAGAATACTATAAATGACTGGCACGTGGACGCATATGATGGCTTCAATTTCCGTATTTGTTTTCGGGCTTAAAATGGCTAATTCTACTTTTGTCCTTTGTAATGCGGTTTTTTCCTTTAAAAGCTAGAGCTGTTGATAATGGTAGCTGTGGTGTGTATATTTTATTATTGGGGTGTTTGATAATGTGGTTATGGTTGTTTTTTATTTGAAAATATATTATAATAATATTTTTTAATTGTAAAATTATTTTTTTATATGAAAATATTAAAAAATATAAATTTAAAACAAAATAAAATTTATTTATTTTTAAATATTTTTAAAATACAAAAATAAATAGGATATAAAAGCATGTGACGTTAAGTAAATACCCGGGAGTTATTTACATGAGACCGAAGTATTGGCTACATGCTGTAAATATTATAGTAGAAATAAATAAATGAAAGACATTTTATCTAAAAAAAATAATAAATAAAAAAATCTCAATATAATTAATAACATTGACTGAAATTAATTAAAAAATAGACCATGTTGATTGAAATTCATAAAAATTAAACTATTTTTTAACACTAACTAGGGTGTGTTTGTTTTGCAAAACAAATATTTACCTACAATTTTATTTTTATTTTTAAAAAAACATTCTCTTGAAAAACGATTAGTTTAACTTTTTTTAATGTATTATGAAAAAATATTTTTCTATGGAAGTAAAATAATTATTTTTCATTAATAGTTATAATTGAGCGGTGGTGATGAGATGAGAGAAATGAAATGTTACTGATAATAATGGTAATGTTAAAGATAAAAGAGTAGAGGACTCCACTAGTTGAGGTGGTCATGGTCATATTATTACCAATAATAAAGAGATTTTTCACTGAAAAAAAAAAGATATTAAGATTATAACTATTTTTCATGAAAAATCAAAATAGTAGTTATCTTATTTTTTTATATTAGTGATAATATAATTATTAAATATTTCTTTTATTTCTTTTTATGAAAAAAGTACTTATTAACTCTAATAAAAAGTATTTTTATCCTTAATATTAAAAATATATCTATTAACTAAAAATGAAAATATAAAAGAACATAATTTTAATCTTATATATTGATAAAAATTCTTGTATATAAAAGAAGAATATTGTATTATTCACCGTTTAGTTTTCTTTTTCATTTATAAAAAAATGAAAAACCTGTGAAAGAAAATTGTGGAAAATATATAAAAAATATGTTCTTCAAAATTAGCACAAGTAAATTTTTTGAAAAGTAGCACTATCAAGATAATCACATTAAATTGATTTTAAATTATGTATAAGAATGAGGTAATTGTTAGCAAAATACAATTGCCTATTTATATTGATTATGTTTCGTAAATATATGAAGTATATGAAAAAATCAATAGATCATATGAATATTTATAATAAAGTGAAATACTATATAATAAAAATTAAAAGATTGTGTAACATGCTCAGATATGTGTATTTATAGTTGAATAACAAATCATGAAATTTTTATAAAAGAGATCATGCATGTCATTAAAAATAACAAACTATATTTTGAAAAATATTGTTATGGATAAATAAATAAATAACTAGACTTTTAAATTACTAATTACCCAATAATTTCTATAATTGTAATTTCTTCAATTACTATTCTTTGTCATAAAAGGAGATGAAAATGTACTCAATAATAATATTTTGATAGTGTTTAATAAAGAGACAAGACATCAGGGATGAAAATGATGGTACGAGGTTGTAGGATACGAGAAGCTAAGATGTAATTGATTTGTATTCGGTAAAGTGGGCAAAAAAAGACATTTTTGCTCCTATATTTGTTTAATTACAGTTTATTTTTTATTTTATACTTTAATAATTTTTTTTGTGCATGTTATGTTAGACATATGATTTAATCACGTTTTAGCATATTTTTAAATATATATATTCTTCAATAATTAAAAAATAAATGCATTTTTAATCTCAGAATTAAAATGCTAAACACGCGCATTCACGCACACGTACACATAAATTACTGTAACTTTCAACTTCATAGATGGCATTTAAAGTGGCATGGATGCTGTAATAAAATGACATAGGAACCAACGTTGTAAACCCTTGCAGCGCTGATCAACTGTAATAAGGGATTGTATCTGTATGGTTTTTTAAAGTATTTTTTTATTTAAAAATATATTAAAATAATTTTTTTATTTTTAAAAGTTTATTTTTAACATTAATATATTAAAATAAGCTAAAAATATTAAAAATAATCTTAATAACAAGTAATTGTTTATGAAAACAATAATAATTGCTTAATTTGGATGATCGTCGCTTGTGATTTCTGAAGTCGTATTCATAGCACGCTTGGAGCACGTGATGAGTTAAGACGGCAACTAACTATCATTATCATTTTTATTTTGGTTAATTTAAAGGCCGAAAGTGAGACACCTGGAACCCTTTAGCATTTCAGATATTTGACGAAATATCCTCGTAGGCTTCAGGCCGTTTGTATGCGAATATGGTCTCGCATAGGCCGAAGGTCACCGCCATACGGGGATATTTTTATCTTGGATAAAATATTTTATAGAAAAATGATATTTTTTGTTTATTTTTTTATATATTTAATAAAAATCTGGTTAACATTAAAGACTTTACCATCCGCTTTTAAACTGGAAATATAATATATTTACTAAAAAATACTTTCATTTCATAAAGACGTATAAAAAATCTTATACTAGTTGGCTACTTGGCTGTTCTTTGCCGTCAACCGGGTAAATATAGTCATTAGCAACTTATTTTTTTATAACATCAAAGAATGTTTTTCAATGCGAGAAAAATGTTTTTTATCGTGAGCCAAAACCCTTGTAGAGGGCTACAAAAACAGAACGCCGACTATTATAATAAAAAATAATACCATAAAATTTCATGAAAAAAAAGAAAGAAAAGATCAAACGGTATTTAATATAAAAAAAATGACAACCGAATAAAATCTAAAAACAATTATGAAGGGTTGTGAAACAAAAAACACTTGCTAATATAAAAGGTAATGATTCCATAAAAAAAAATGAAATTTCATATTATTTTTTAGTCAATTAGGATAAATTGTAAGGTACAGTAAAAACATATATACATAAAAAAAACCAAACTAGTGCATGAATCTAAGTGTTCGGCCCAATCAATAGAGGCCTCAACCACATGTAAGGCATATATATATATATATAAAAGAAAGGGTAGACGAGACGTCATCTACCATTCTAGTTTTTGATGACCGGAGGATTGCTGAAAAGTTGAGCCGTGAGTTTTTTTGTCAAAAAATTTAATTTTCTATTTGTTTTTGACTTAAAACACTTAGAAAATATTATCTTCATCATCGCCACTATCACATCATCACCATCGATTCCACGACCTCATCATTATAACACATCATCAATCATTGTGGGACTAGTGTTTTTTTTTTTCCACATAATTATTTACAAAACATTGTAAAAATCAATCTCATGTAAAATTCATGAAACATTTCACACAAAACAAACATCCCTTAACATTTAAGGTCTTATTTTTATTCTTCAACCAAATACAACCTTATATGCAATCTTTTAATTTTCTATTTTGAATTTCATCTTCCTTTAGCTATTTTTCAATTAAGTTATTTAAGAAAACAATATTAGAGGCTTAGAATAATGTGTGTGTGTGACCTGCTTAAAACACATCAGAATATGTCGTATTATATCCTAAATTGAATAGTAATTTTGAGATGGTAGCACAGGGACGAAGCCAAAAGATAAAATTAGGAGAGACAAGATTTCAGTTGTATTATTATTTTAGCTAAAATTATATAAATTATCAAGGGCGGGCTGGAAAAACAATTTTCTTGCAGGGGCTAGGGCCCCTGCTTGCCACCTCCTGTCTCCGCCCCTGGTAGCACCTTTTAGCCAAAATTTAATTATCTAGTATGAAAAACTAATT
>Ga0307509_10006723_pt1 | contig 15328 bp, 9 predicted proteins | sample 10_EM_MG_FD_202245 | JGI IMG/M metagenome (GOLD analysis project Ga0307509, IMG submission 202245) | Populus trichocarpa ectomycorrhiza microbial communities from riparian zone in the Pacific Northwest, United States - 10_EM | ecosystem: Host-associated > Plants > Roots > Unclassified | place...
ATATTGACGATTATGGGAACCTCTACCTTCTCTTAATGGACCTTCGATTCGTGTAGATATTCTAATAATTGCACCTTTCATATACTTGTAACTATCGCGAATACTCTTACTCTCTCTCTCTCTCTCTTTTTAATAATTGATTTTTTATTGAATTTGCATAAAATCATTAAATTAATGGGATTCTGAGTTGTTCAATTGAAAAACATATAGATAATATATAGAAATGGGTTTCCTCTATATATTGAGAGAAAAACTTTTTACCAAATTATCATGTTTGAAACATAAACGTAATTTAAATTATTATTTTATATATATATATATATATATATATATATATATATAGAGAGAGAGAGAGAGAGAGAGAGAGAGAATTATATTAGCGAGCGAATGAGCATGCACAACTGACATAGAAGCCTCTAAAATAACATCTTTAACAATACTTGTATCGAGAAAGTGATTAAAATTAGAGTAATCATTATTAATTTAGTAAAATTTAAGGGGTTGATTTGGTGGTTTAGAAAGTTTACTGTTTCCTCAACTATTATGTTTGAATTTTAAGATTAACATTTAGAAAATTTTATTAAATTCACTTGAATGTATTAGATCAATATCAAGAGTGTGGCTTTAAGATTGTATATCAAAACTAAAATTTAAAGGATTGACTTGATGGTTAAGAAAGTTTTCTTGGTTTTTTAACTTTTGAATTCGAATTTTAAGATCAACATCTTGAAAAAAATTATTAAATTCATTTGAAAACAAACGTATGAAGAGTGCAACTTTAAAATTGTATGGGAAAATTCTGAGTCTTGACTGAAATGTGAATTGTCTCAAAAACACCTTTACCATTGAAAAAAGAAGAAGCTAATAAGCCAATACTGACTGCTAAAAAGTAAAAACTATTACTAGAAAAGACGGACAAAACCATGTTTATATGGTCAAGGACTATTTGGATTTGTTGATGGACCACAACCAAGTCGTCCTTCTCACAGGATCATCAAGAACAATTTCATGCCACTGCCTAATCCTGCAAACCAAACCTGGATTTAACAATAATATCAGCCATTGATGAGCACCCCAATTACTGTATTTTCATATGAGGTTCTTCATCTTATCATGGAGTTGTTCTTCCAGCTGACTTTGGAGAAAGCATTTGCTTCTCCATCAAACATTAGAATCACGATCCCTTCATTTTGTTTGGATTAGAAATTTGGGGCCCAAGTGCTATAAAATTGCACAGCATATGATTAAAATTTTGGATTAAGTTAGGACCAACAAATATCGCAAACCACTTTCTGCGAGATTTAGGATCGCAATCATAAGTATAATTAAGATGCTCGCAGAAAGACGTCGCTCCCAACGTCTCCTCGAGGTATACTAACAAATGGAATTAAAACATTCTAACGCAGAAAGTTTAATGATACAAAGTAGATGTAATCATGTACCAAACTTCAATCGCTCAGATGTTCCTTTCTATGATTATATATATATATTTTTATTGTTCTTTCCTTCTTGCAATTTAATATGCAGTCTAGCTCTAAGATATTTGAGAACCTAGATAAAAACATGGCTTTATCTGAGTATAAAGAGAGATAATAAATCATAACCAGGGGAATCTTAGAAGACAATAGACAGTAAAAGTTCGCATAAAAAATGTGTGTGAGAAGGGGGAAGGTTCAGTGCATGCAGCTAGCTGAATTTTGGCAAATCAAAGGAGTGAATTAAGCACTTGAAATAAAAAAGTTCCGGCTGTTTAGATAAATGTCGGGAATACAACAACAGTACTCGAATGGCTATCACCTAATTATTACATTCACTATGCTAGATTTATAGCAGCATTCCTACTTCTAATGATATAGCACACGAAATCAGAGCTAGATTAATATGACTTAGCATAACAAGCGGATGTCTCGCTATGCTTTAATGAATTTTTTTAAAATTATAAAAGAGATTCTAACTCGGAATCTTTTAAAGAAGGAAAAACGTTTGTGGTATGTGGTGTCGCGATGATCATTTTTCTGAATTGAGATAATAAAAAATGATGTGGATAGAAAAGATAAAAAATTCTTGTTATTTATCAATAGAAAAAAAAATGAAAGTCACTGCCTAATATTTTGATCACTAGAAACCCTAATTGATCTCAGAATTTAAAAAGAGGGATTGATTGCATAAATAAAAGGTATTAGCACCCCTAATACATCTTACCTGAGATAAACTGTATTGTTTATTTGTCTGATATAAACTAAGAAAAAGTTTTTTTTTCTAACTGGTAGTTCGTCTAAATTTAAGAAAAGTCATGCTCATTAAGGAGATCCTTATCTTATCAGATTAAAAACCTATATGTTCTAATGCTAAAAAACATAAATTGTCTTTTTATTTAAAATCATGAATATGTCTTATTTATAAGTTCATAATCACGTATATTAAAAGAAACAACATAAAAAGTTTTGGTATTTTTGAAATGTAGGCCAAAATCCTTTGAAAATTTACAAACTTGTTGTAAAATTCATACAATATTTTTTAAAAAAAAACATGTCAAAGTATTTTAGGTTTTTTTAAAAAAATTCTTAAATAACTTTAGGATTTTTAGCTATATGCAAGAAAAAAAGAAAATATTTTTTTATTTTGTTTTGTTTTTACCTGACTAGATCGACCTGAAATTTTTAGTTCGACCATAAACCGAACCAAAAATTCTGGTTTAACCTGAAAACAACCCAAAAGCAAAATGAAAGCAAAAAAACAAATTAAATACTCAAAAAACTCAAAAATTCTTGAACAAAATGGATCAAACACAAAAAAAATAAAGAACATGAAGAACACCCGAAACCAAAACCCAGCAACGTGAACTTATGTCCAGACTAGATATTACTCGACCTTTATATTTCTTATTGATATTTCTCTTTTTTTTCTTGTTTTTTCTTTTCCTCTTTTCTATCTAGCCCCTTCTTGATATTAAGAACGGTATTTATAAGATTTTGGGAGGTCTTGAATCCATATATGATCTCTTGATCTTGAGAGGAGTGTTGTAAACCCTTGATAAGGACTCATTGAGTATCCTTTGTTTGTGAACACAAGAAAACCAAATTGTTTTTTTTTTTTGGCATGATAGTTGCACTATCGGGACTGACTAAATCACTTATTATCGATTCTTTGTCTGAGCAATTCTGATGCCATCTTTGTTTGAGACCACCTGAATTTGATAAAGGGGATTCAGACCTTTCATTTGAATCCATTCTTGCTCAATTTGGAGTTATATAGCTCCAAATTCATTCGTTCAAAAGTGCCAACCTGATCAGTCTCAAATTTAAAAATTAAGTGTTGGTTGATCAATGATAAGATGTTGGGGACTTTCATGAAAAATTTGGGATGTAAACATTTAATGGAACTAGAGTTGTAGAGGGGATGTTTCTTTTTCATTTGCAAAAAATCTCATGTCATTTGGAGGTTTATCTCCACAACGAGCTCTTAGAAGGTGTCAACCTGATTATCGTTAACTACCAAGAAAGAAGATGAACAAAGGCTTGACGATGGGTCAATATGATTAACATGTATGATATGGATCAAAGTGGGTCGAAAGGCTTTATTTTGGCTGGAACCATATGGCTAATTAAGGATTCATTTAACCTAGTATTTTTATTTTTAAATTAAAATTAAAATTTTGTTCATATCTATAATTGTTATAAACCCTACAAAACAAATATAACTATTCAGACTTTACTTCTTAACACAACTTTACTTTATAAATAACAAAAAAAAATTCTCTAATTTTTTAATATATATAATTATTATCATTATAATATTATATTGAAAACGTTATAGTTTATTATTTTACTTTATAATTTATGTTTAGTTTTGTAATTAAGAATAGATGATGATGATGAAGAAGAATAACTAAGAATATATAAAATAAATATATTTGTGTTTCTTAGTATTGTTTTAATATCTCTATCAAATACTAGGTGATATATTATGTAAGTTATGCAATTGATGTATTTATTTTTAAGTACATGATATAAGTTGATTTAGAAAATAATAAAAACGTAACTCTACATTATATACATGATTTCTAAACAATAAAAAAAAATTCTCAAATGATGTATATATAATCCCCACTAATCCATAGTGATTTACTAATTAGTTCATATGTTTTATAATATAATTCTATTGGGTAAATTTTAATTTACCCCTCCATCAAGATTTATGTGTTGTCTCAATTTCACCTAAAACTTTTATTTCAATTAGCCCAATATCTTTCATTACTGCTCACATCAACACAACATATATATGCATCTTTCATTTATGCTCATATTCTCCCTCCGTCCATTTTTTTTAATGGTAATAAAAAAATGTGTAAATTTAAATTATCCCTCTAAATTTTATGAAATATCTCAATATCACTCAAAAAATAAAAAAAAATTATAATTAACAAAAAAAACCTTATATTAAATTCAGAATCTTCTACATCTTCTGCATTCTCTAACTAGTAAATTAACAGCAACAACCACCACTCGCATCTTCTGCATTCTCTAACTAGTATATCATATCTAGAGGGATAATTTAATTTGTATAGATATGATATACTAGTTAGAGAATGCAGAAGATGCGAGTGGTGGTTGTTGCTGTTAATTTTCTTTTCATTATATTTTTTTTTAGCTTAATCTTGTTTTTGTATTATCAAAGAATTGATGGATAATGTTAATTAAAAAAGAAAAACTCATTTTGTACTGTATTTATTTTACTGTAAAAATGTCTTTCTTTAATGAATTTTTCAATTTTAATCGGCTCATTCTCTTATTTTGAGTTATATTGATATTGTTACTCAATAAAAAAAAATAACAAAAGAGACGTGTTGAAAAAGAAAGCTATGTTCTTAACAATGAAAAATAAGAAAGAATGGCCTATAAATAGGCTTTACATTAGAATGCACTCACCACAACTCCTATAAAATAGCATCACAAACAAGATACTTTCTCAACCACTAAATTAAATAACAAATTCCTAAAGACTGGTCTACCAATGACTAGAACTTTCAATAAACATTAAATAAAACATTTAAATCTTAACACCCTCCCTTAAACTGAAATCTGCAAATATCAGTTTAAAAGAAAAATCAACCTTCTGCAAAATTCTCGTTCACTGTAGAACGTGAACAAACTCCAAGTAGACCATACAATTTCACAAATGTAGCAAATTTGAGAGGCTTGGTCTGTATATCTGCAACTTGGTCTTCACTTCGACAATAAACCAGTTTGATTGTTCCATCATTGTTGAGATCTCTTAAAAAATAATATTTCACATCGATATGCTTGCTTCTTCCGTGTAGCACTGGATTCTTGAAGAGTTTAATCGTCGAGTTGTTATCACAAAAAACTATAGTAGCCTCAATTTGCTGGAACTGTAGTTCTTCAAGAATTCTTCTTAACTAGATAGCTTGACAAGCACAAGCTGTGGCAGCAATAAATTCAGCTTTTGTAGTTGATAAGGTGACAATTTGTTACTTCTTAGAAGACCATGAAACAACACCTATGCCCAACATAAAAACATAACCCGAAGTGCTCCTTCTATCATCTTAATCTCCTGCATAATCATTGTTAGTAAACCCAAACAACTCCAACTTTTCACCCTTCTTGTAAAACAACTCAAAATCTTTAGTTCCTTACAAGTAACGAAGGATCCTTTTGGCTGCTAACAAATGCATTTACGTTAGATTCTTCATATACCTACTGATTAAGCTCACAGAATACATTATATCTGGTCTTGTTGTAGTTAAATACATCAAACTGCCAACAATTTGCTTGTAAAGTGTGTTGTCCACCTTCTTCCTTTTATGATCTTTGTTTAGCTTCAAGCCAAATTTAGTTGGAGTGCTAACAGGATTGCAATCCTTCATCTAAAACCTGTCCAAAATATCTTGCACATACTTCTTTTGAGAAATAAAGATCCCATTAGCAGATTGCATTACTTATATACCAAGAAAGTAATGCATCATACCAAGATTAGACATTTCAAATTCAATCATCATAGATTTTTTGAATTCCATAAACATGACACCATCATTTCCAGTAAATATAAGATCATCTATATATAATCAAACAATAAGCAGTTTCCCTTTATCTCTAATTTTAACAAATAATGTGTGCTCATATGGATATTTGTGAAAGCCTTCTTTCAAAAAATAAGTTTCAATACGACTATACCACGCTTGTGGAGCTTGTTTTAATCCATAAAGAGCTTTCTTTAATCTATAAACTTTATGCTCATTTCCGATCTTAATATGACCAAAAGGTTGTTCTACAAATACCTGTTCTTCCAAGTTTCCATGCAAGAATGCCGATTTGACATCCAACTAGAAAATAGGTCACAAGTTCTGCGCTGCCAATGCAATCACCAACTTGATTGTGTCATGTCTTGCAACGGGAGCAAAAACTTCTGTATAATCAATCCCATATTCTTGCTTATATCCTATAACTACCAAACATGCCTTATACTTATCAACTTCACCATTTTTTCTTAGTTTTGTTTTGAAAACCCACTTTACACTAATGGTTTTGTGCCCTTTCGGAAGATTAGTCAGCTCCCAAGTGTCATTTCTTTCAATGGCATCAATTTCATCATCCATTGCCTTCCTTCATTTTTCTTCTTTAACAACACTTTCAAAGGTTGTAGGATCACAATCTGAAAATAAAGCAAAATGAGAGATTGGATCTTCAATTCCAGTTACCTTATAGTCTTCCATCCATGCGAGCCTTTTTCGAATACGAGGAAGAGATCGAGCTGTTGCAATAGTAGCTTCTGCTGCTGTTGGCAAAATGTCAGCAACTGTTGGGGTAGGAAGAGATCGAGCTGTTGCAACAGTTGCTGTTGTTGGCAAAATTTCAGCAGTTGTTGGGGTTGCTTCTGATGAATTGTTAGGCATAATAATTACTAGAGTTGGCTCACTTTCAGAATCATTGTAAAAAACAACTTGTGTAGGCTGCTGCCTATTCCAATGTGTTTTCCTCATCAAAGACTATATCTCAGCTGGTCACAATCTTCTTTATGAGTGGATTGAACAATTTATAAGCCTTGGAACCTTCATTTATGCCAAGAAAGACACATTTTTCACCTTTATCATCAAGCTTCTTTCTTTTCGCATCCGGGATATGTGCATAAGCTATGCAACCAAAAATTTTAAAGTGATCTACAACTGGTTTTCGCCCACTCCAAGCTTCCTCGGGTGTCATGTTCTGAACAGAAAAAGTAGGACTTTTATTTAACACATGGATGCTTTAATTGACTGCCTCTGGCTAAAAATTGTTTGGAATGTTTCCTCTTGCTAGCAAACTTCTCACCATGTTGAGGATGGTTCTATTTTTTCTCTCTGATACATCATTCTGTTGTGGTGTATAAGCAGCTGTGAGTTCTCTTCGAATGTCATGATTTGCATAAAAAAACTTCAAATTCAGTTAAACAATATTCTCCACCATGATCTATTCGAAGGGTCTTAACAATCTTTCCTGTTTCATTCTCCACATGAGCCTTAAAGCTTTTAAATACATAAAGAGCTTCTGACTTTTGCTGTAAAAATAAACCCAAGTTTTTCGAGTAAAATCATCAATGAAGGTAATTAAATATTTTTACCTCTATTAGAAGATGGATATATCGGTCCATAAATGTCAGAATGTACCAGCTCTAGGACATGTTTTGCTCTCCATAACTTTCCTTGAGGGAATTGAGAACGATGTTATTTGCTAACAACACATTCTTCATAAATTTGAGAAGGAATGTGAATTTTAGGGAGACTTGTCATCATGTCTTTCTGCTGAAGAGTCTTTAATCCGCTAAAATTCAAGTGGTCATACCGAAAATGCCAAAGCCATAAAGGGTCTTTTATTTCAGCTATTAAACAAAATTGAGATGTTCTTATCTTCAATGGAAACAACTTGTTTGAACTCATCTGAACAACAATAATTGCTCCTTTAGAAGGATCATATATCTCGCAAACACCATTTTGAATAGTTATCACATAACCATTATCTTGCAGTTGACTAGCACTCAATAAATTACTTTTCAAGTCAGAAACATAAAGGACATCAGAAATTATTTCTACAAAACCATTCTTGGTTCTTATCTCAATATCACCTTTTCTCATTGCATTCACAGTGGAACAATCACCAAAACTTACTATAGAATGAAAATCTTCATCTAAATAAGAAAAGGAAGACTTACATCCACACATGTGATTACTGCAACATGTATCCACATACCAAACATCAGACTCTGGCTCTTGATTAGCTTCAATTGCCATCAACAAAGTTTCCACTTCCTTTTTCTCGATAAAATGCAATTTCTCCCTTTCCTTTGTCAATAGGTAGCCTAGCATAACATTCAAAACGATAATGTCTAAAATTATGACATCTAAAACACTCTACCTTGGATTTGTCAAAGTGTTGAACCCGTCCTCTACTTCTGCCTTGACATTGATCATCAGCAGCCTTAAAATATTACTTACTGCCATCTTTATTGCCTCTACCTCTCTTTTCTCTACCTCTACCTCTACCCCTTCCTCTATAATTTGAGAACTAAGTAAAGGTAAAAGCCTTTAAAGCCTGCTCATCTGTATTTGAACTTCGGTTCATCTTTTGTTCATGGACTAGCAAAGAGCTCTACAGTTCATCAAGAGAGAGTGCATCTATGTCTTTTGATTCTTCAATTGAAACATACAACATAATCATATTTTAGTACTAAAAAACACAATATCTTTTCAAAAATGACACCATCATCCATCTTTCATCATGAAATTGCATTTTGTTGCTTATCTCCATAATCTTGGCACAGTATTTGGTGACAGATTCTCCAACCTTCATTTGTAGGGTCTCAAAATCTTGTCTCAAGGTTTGAAGTTGTGCACGCTTTACTCTAGTAGAGCCTTGATATTTTTTTTTTTATGGAATCCCATATATTCTTGGAAGTTTCTTTGCTAAGAATTGTTTTCAAGATAGGACAATCAATTGCCTGAAAAGGTAATTTTTTGCCTTCAAATCTTTAAGCTTCTCCCTTCCAACTCTGTTTTTTGGGCATCTGTCAAGATTGCAATTGTTGCTAATTCTTCAATTCCAGATGCAACAATCAACCAATATTCTTTTCACCGAAGGAAGTTCTCCATTAACATACTCTAATAGTCATAGTGACCATAAAAACATGGGATCGCTACTTGCACAAAATTTGAATTTGAGGCCATCATTTCCTACAAAAAGATAAATATGAGGACGAGAAAAAGCTACTGCTATTTTGGAGACTCACTATTTGGGAACTTTTTCTCTTTTGTTTTTTTCTCACTAATCTGGCTCTGATACCACTTTACTCAAAAAAGAAAAATAACAAAAAAGATGTGTTGAAAGAGAAACCTTTGTTCTTAACAATGAAAAATAAGAAAGAAAGGCCTATAAATAGGCTTTACATCAGAACGCACTCACCACAACTTCTATAAAATAGCATCACAAATAAGACATTTTCTCAACCACTAAATCAAATAACAAATTCCTAAAGACTCGGTCTACCAATGGCTAGAACTTCCAATAAACATTAAATAAAACATTTAAATCTTAACAGATATATTCCATTAATTTTTTTGGATAAAATTAAAATTCATACACCAATTTTGTTTTTATTTTTGACAAAAACAAAGAGTGGAACAAATATGAAAGCTACAGTGTTTGATTGAAACAAATTAAAAGTTTGACGTGAAATTAAAAAATCAAATAAATGTTAAGGGGAAATTCAAAGTTATTTATATACCTATTTTTTCTTTCACAAATTGAGGATCATCTTTGACTCAATGGATGTAAAATAAATGTATGGTTGGTTTTATGTGCAAGTGAGACTTTTTTTTTTTTGAACGATTATTATTCTATAATAAAATAGAATGATCGGACTCAAGTATTGATGTGCTGACCTTTAGCAAACAAATGGGTTTTATTATAATTAATTGTTATTGAACTTCAAAGATCTATATTTATGAATTTATTTGTCATTTATATGATTTTGATATTGTCAATCAATGATGATGAGAATAAAAATATAAGTTATATTAGGACATACTGATGCTAGACCATATAATATGTTGATCAAATTAATATTGATATTTAACGTAGGATCCATCATTCCAATTAGAGAATAGCTATTCAAGCGTGTGTTGGCTTGATATACAAAGTTTTGGGATAATTATAAAAATCTACTGTATTTTATTTATTTATTTTTACTTTGCATGTTATTTAAAAATAAAAATATATACTTTATAAGCTAGAATTTATAAGTTCATGACACTTTATTTCCTTACTAAAAAAATAATATATATATATATATATATATATATATAGAGAGAGAGAGAGAGAGAGAGAGAGATAGATTATTTACAAGGTTATTATTATATTTCAATTAATAACTAAAAAGATCTTATATTAAATATTATAACTTTTCCATAATATTATAACCAAAACAAGCCACTTCTAACCAACATTACATTACCTTATCTTGAGTGCCCTAATTCAAATTAAGAACCGCTCACATTCATTTCTCTTTGCCACCACAACACAAACCAAATCATCATATAAGCCCAAAACCATAACACCCACACCACCACCATCTAAGCCACACCATGTTGTTTAGGGTGTTTGCTTTGGGTTTGTTTACCATCCATCACCCCAAGCCTAAAGCTACATGCACCATCTTCTTCTTTTCTCTCTGTACTAAAACAAAAGTCTTCTTCTTATTAACCTGAAAACCTTACAAAAAATTTATAAAACCCGCTTGTAAAAATTAAAAACAAACAGAACAAGAACAAAAAGAGAAAACAGATTTAAAAATCAATATAAAAAAAAGATCAAAACTAGATCAATTAAAGATAAGGGTTTCTTGAATTTTGTGGTTTTAAGATATGGGTTTGCTTCTTGGTATTATAAGGTTAGGGTGTTTGATCTTAATTTTAATGTTGTTATATGAGGGTAATTTAGTTATTTTATACAATTTAGAAATTTTGAGTGATTGAGGATTTAAAGTGTGACATTTGAAAAAAGAAAGAGAAAGGAAAAAACTAGTAAACTATAGGAGGTTTATTACAATTGTTGTTACCCCTTTTAGAGCCTCACGTAAACAAAAACAAATCAGAAAAGAAAGAAAGAAAAGAAAAAATACAAATAATTGAAACAATATTGGAAAAAGATAAAAAAAAATATATTAGTGAAAACAATATACCAGAAAACCAAGGAAATTATTGAAAACTAGTTGAGGAAAATCAAAATATACAAGATTAGAAAATTTGACAGTGTATTTTCGACTGGTAAAGGTCCTTTTGGAAAAGAAAATCTAATTTGAGGAGGAAAATTCAAAATTGAATGTTTAAGGACTCAATTGGAATTTTTCAAGGTTTAATTGAATGTATTAAGGGTTTAAATGTAATAAACATTGATTTTTAAAGTCAATTCAGGCTTTAATTTAAAGAAATTAAAGTCTGAGGTTGCATTGAAATTTTTAAGAGTTAATTTGGTCAAATCCGGGGCTTAATTGCATAAATATTGAAGTTTGATGGGCAATTAGAAACTTGATTGAAGAAATTCAAAACCAATGACAAAACTGAAAATGGTATAAAAATATAGCAGCTAAAAATGATCAAATTAAGGGCTAAATTAAAAAAATTAGAAGTTTGTTGGTCAATTGAGGGTTAACCTTTTATATTGAGAACCAAGGACTAAAAAAAAGGCGATCAACTTTAGGTCTAACAATTAAATTTACAAGGGATGAAATTGCATGAAATTAAAAGTTTTGAGGTAATTATAAGTGCAATTAAAAGAAATTGAAAAAACATGGACTAGATTGAAATTTATCAATCCCAAATTAAAAACCCTAAATAACGCTTCTTTCAAACTTAATAAAGAGTATGTGAGTGACACATCATTCAGTAAACTGACCTCTATTTTGATAGTTTTGACTGATCGAGTTGGCATCTTCAAAAAAATGAATGTGCAATTACAACTCAGTCAGTCATGACTAAAACACTATTGTGCAAGAACTGACCTTCTTTTCGTGTGTTCATACACAAAAGCTCCTAAATGGATTCTTATCAAGGGTTTAACAACACTTACCTTAGAATTGCTTGAGGTGTTTTTATATTATTTGTTTTTGTTTTATATTTATATTTATATTTATAGGCATGGAAAAACAGCTTGGAATGCTTAACAAGTGATATTGTATTCACCTCTTTGTTGTTGTGATCTTTATTTAATGAGTTTTTTTTAAGTTGTTTCTGATGTTTTTGATGTTATAATGTTATTATATATATATATATATATATATATATATAGTGTTGTTTTAGAATTTTTTTTTTTATTTAAGCAATGATGTTCTTCTTGGTTGTGCTACGTCTATTCATAACCAAAATTAGTTTAGAAAAACCAAATTTGAATCCATATTACATGAACATGTATTTTGTTTTCAGGTGGTAGTTTTTTTGGATTTGTTACCTCATGCATGATTTTGATATTTTGATATTATTTGTTAGTTTTTTAGATTCAAACATGTTTATGTATGGTAGTGTGACATGTTGCGTTAAATAATGCACACTTTAAAAGCTACAAATGTCATTTTCTAGGCATGACAGTGGCTGCCTTTTATTGGGTTCGTGACTGGGTTTCTAGCAATGTTCTTCGTGTTATTGAAAAGAACATTATCTTAGCTCCTTGGTTTGGATCAATTTAGATCCATTTCTTTGCTCAGGACCCTTTGTTATGATTGATTAATAAATAATCTAGGGTTTATTTGCATCAATAATAAGTTTTTGATGGCATTTGATCCTAGAATTTCAGTTTTGAACAGAAATTCATTTTGACAAAACTGTGACGTTTAAGTGATAATCGAAGTGGATGGATGCTAAATTATTGATCCTTGCATGATTTCCAACATGTATATGTTTTTGTTTTGACCGCATCTAGTCTAATTTGGGTTTCACGTTACTGGGATGGATTTTGGTGTTCTTCGTGTTCTTCATTATCTTTTTTTGATTTGTTTTGTTCAATAATTTTTGAATTTTTGTGTGTTTTTTTGGTATCTAATCTATTTTTTATCTTTGGTTTTGTTTTTGAGTTGTTTTCAGATAAAACCAAAATTTTTTGTTCGGTTTATGGTTCAACAAATACTTTTAGGTCAACTTAGTCAGGTCAACCTGGTCGGGTCAAAATTAGGTTAAAGGGTTAAGATCTTGTTTAACTTGCAATTGTTTTTTTGAAGGGATTTTTTGTTTAAGGGTGTGTTTGGCAAAAGATTTTCTTAGGTCTATTTTGGTAGTTTTATTACAATGAAAATTTAGTTTGTGTCAAACAAAGCCTAAAAAATAATAAAATAATAATAAGAAATAAAAACAATTCTTGCATACGGCCAAAGTCTAAAATTTTCATGCATATTTTATTTTTTATAAAAAAAAAAGTAAGTTTTTTATCATACTTAGAAAAAATAGAAGAATTAGTTAAAGGATATCATAACTAATTTATGATTATCCGTTAGAACGTGACATACATTTCTTTTAATATATGAGATTATAAACTTATACATAACACGTATTCCTAATATTAAATAAAAAACAATATCATTTTATTTTATTTTTATGTTTTTGCATTAAAATTGTTAGGTTTTAACCTGATTAGATAAGAACCTTCTTATTGAGGATGACTTCACTCAAATTCTAAATAGACCAACGGTTAGAAAACACAGCAATGCCTTAGTTTATATTAGACCAGTTAAGGTTTATAGTGACCGAAATATTAGGTGGCGACTCACATTCTTTTTTTGTTAATAAAGGACAAGAATTTCTTATTCTTTTAACCCACATCACCATCAAAGATCCTATCTGGGAGGATGATCATTACGAAGTTGTATACGTGCAACAAAATGACAACTCCACTAGGAAACTCGTGGATTAAAATTTGTTTGTTTGTCTGGTTGTTGTGTTTTTTTTTTATTAGTGTGTACTTTTTTCTTTTTTATGCTTTAAATTTTACTATTTTTTGTTCATCATTTTTTTTATTATCAATATGCATTCTTTTGTACATATGGCACATGTTTTTATATATTGGATATGGACTAGTACCTCATGCATCACCTGTTTTAATTTTTAAAAAACACACATAAACTTCTAGGTTAAGTGTGGGATTAATGATCTACCCTATAACTATTGGTCAGGGTTCAAATGCATAAAACATTCAATTCATATCCAAGTGCTTGCTTGGTAAAAGTGGGCATATGTGCCTTAACCATTCCTCTCAACGCCCCTATATTGTCTTTACAAAGGTCGTCACTGGGTATATCTAAGACCCTTTTAGAGATCAAGTAGTAAACATACCCCCTGTCTCACATAGAAGAATTAGAACCTGTCTTCATGGTGTATGCTCCCTACACGTGTTTAATCAAGGCAAGCCCCTCATGTAGCATCTTGAGGTCAAGACTTACGAGTTACACAATGGTCATCACTCGAGAAATTTTAGTTGTAAAATTTGGGCAAGAATCAAAATTCATGTTCATCATGCAAGAGTTATAAATGTGTGCGACCCCTTGAAGGGAGAGCTCATCATATTGAATACATGCTCATACATTTAGCATGCATGTTCACAAGTTGAAACGTAGGTCCCCTACCGAAGGTTTATTATACTTGACTAAGTGAAAGATGAAAAACAAAGAAAAAGCTCAGATATAGGCTCGTTATCAAAAGAAAATTGAGAGCATCAAAGATGAAGTGGCTACACTCATAAATTTGCTCAAACAAGCGTTGAGTTTCAAAAGTGGAAACGTCTGCACATTCTCTTATAAAAGTATCGTAAGCTCATGTCCCTCATACATCTCAGAACTTGGGGGTAGATTTAACAACGAAGCAATATTTTATCCCCATTGCCCCCGTCTAGCCAGCTTAAACTCTAGTTACTATAGATTTGATACCTGAAATGCCCTTTAATGATAAATTTGTTGGTCCCATGAACTATGATAAATAAGTTTGCTCTAGAAGAGAGATTGAGAGTAGTTAAATAAAATGATTTGTCTGACCCTATACGAGCAGCTGGAGTTTGATTGGTAACAAACATTGTGGTGCTAAAAGAGTTCAGAGTGTCGGACTTCATCAAGTATACCTTACTAGAATGCTCAAACACCCATCTCCGGTCATACTGCAACAAGATAACCAAAGTTATCTACAATGACAAAATATTAATCTATTTCTTTTAGGATAGTCTTATATGATCTGCCTAGAGTTGGTATATGAGACTAGATAGTGCCAAAATCAATAAGTGGAAGGATCTGGTAGGCGCCTTCTTAA
>Ga0307509_10006724_pt1 | contig 15327 bp, 6 predicted proteins | sample 10_EM_MG_FD_202245 | JGI IMG/M metagenome (GOLD analysis project Ga0307509, IMG submission 202245) | Populus trichocarpa ectomycorrhiza microbial communities from riparian zone in the Pacific Northwest, United States - 10_EM | ecosystem: Host-associated > Plants > Roots > Unclassified | place...
TATACGACCCTGAGAAGAAGGTTGTCTTCACCGCACGCGACGTCGTCTTCGAGGAATCGAAATCTTACTATCCTACCGACATAGAGAACGGGGGAGTCCCGCAACGCTACTACGCTCCGGAGGTCCATCCCTGGGAGGAGAAGGTTGCTTGGGGAGATGAGTTTGATGAGGAAGAGGCTGATGGGGAATCACCTAGAGTTTTGAGGGTTAAGGAGAAGGAGAAGAAGAAGGCTGTTAGAGTTAAGGAACCGGACGAGGAACAACTGGTGGATTTGGCCGGATTCGATGAAGGCGAGAACGTCTATATGGAATCGCAGCCTAGATTCGAAGTCATGGGACCACTGGCAATGCTAGGACACTTCGGGAAACCGCCACAAAGAGAAAAAGAACAGTGGATGGTCAAGGGGTTACGCTCAGATGGGAAAAGCAGTTTCTGGAACGGTACACCAGGAGCATTGCCCGAAGCTACCAGTCAGCTACGCAGCAAACCCCACAGATCAGCAAGTGTTTCTTTTGCCAACTACGCAATGCTCACTACAGTATACATGGTTGAAGACGGACCACGCAAGTACCGGAAGGCTATGGAATCTGAAGAGGCGGAGGAATGGCAGAAGGCTGTCGATTCGGAGTGTGCTTCACTCACAAACCCCTCAAGAGTACGTACCTCCTGACTCAGCCTAAGCCTTTTGATATTATAGCTTGGGTTAAAAATAATCGGAAAGTGGAAATAATTAAAGCAAGGAGTCTCAACTGGCTTAAGCACACTGGAGAGACCCCAGGAAGCTCTCTTTTTTTCCAATCTTTTTTTTAAACCGCAGGCAATACCCTTCGGACCGTGCTAAATTACGCACCACAAACTATATTTAGTCCCAGCTGCATTCTTTTCTATGTACTGTAAAATCTCATGAAATGCACCATCTCCAGTGGCCCCTCGTCTCTGGGGTTGAGTCAAAAGTTTTCAAGAAGGGTTAGTACTTTCCTGACACAGTACAGCCTGTGTCATTTGACAGTGTTAAATCACGCCAACTTGACAAGCTAAACCTATCTTGGGCTGATGTTGCCATTTACTGAGGTATACGTGACAGACCGGAGATGGTGGATTTCACGAGATTTTACGGTACATCATCTACACCAACATCACTTTTGTCACATTCACATTGAACATATCTTTATTACCTGCTTTCTCACGACACTGGCCTCACGGCAGTATCACAAGGGTCCTTGTAGGATGCCACATTTTCGCTACGCATCACCAGACCTTCATCAAAGTTTTAATAGAACTCACCCGCAATTTCCAGAACCAATTTAAACTTCCCTAAATTCGCAGCATTTCAAGGCTCGTCTCCCTCACCGCTAGTCGTTCTCCTTGTATTGAAGGCACACTTTCTCGAATATATGATACAAGGCAAGGGGACGGAATGGTCATATTCAAACATGATGGAGTAACCCCATCTTGGTATGTTAGGTTAGGGAACACTGGTAGGTGTGAGCAGGGCTATAACCAGACTGTGCTGCGGTGACTGGTGTTGTGTGGTATCATAGAGAGCCCACTGTGTGAGTAGCCACCACAATTGTATTTAGGCCCCATTGAGTTCTTAGATTTTTTCCCTGGATTTCACTAGTTGCAGCGTAAAATCCCAAGATGGGCCCCCAGTCCATACAGTATAGATTGTAGAAAATAAGTGTGTTCCATTGTGCAATCCATGGATTCTTTTATCCTGAAATGATCCCTTCATTTTATGGAAAAAATAATTACCTCGAGAGGTAATTTTCACTTGGATTCCGAGAGCAGAAGCACAACACCACACCAATTTTGCACTTTTCAAGTCATCCGTTGCATGCAACAAGGTCAGCTTTAAGCAATCATTGCAACCATGATTTTTTAATTGTATGATACTGCCTTACTAAGCACTCTAGGTCTAAAAAATTCATGGATCGAAGATCCATAGAAAAACCATGGAAATTCCATGAAATCTCAATCTATCGATCGGTTGCAACAAGTGAACTGAACATGCCCTTAGTCTGAGCTGCATTCCTTTCACTGACCATCATACTTCTACACTCCACTCCTTTGCGAACACATACATCGAATATCGAACACATCTCAATTTTTCCTATCAGTACGAGGGCGGCCGATAAGTTTAACAGTCAGGTGCCTTATCTTGGCGCACTCCAACCACCAAAAAACTTGCACTAAATTTTTCTCATCAGACCCACGTGACTGTTATATTTATCGGCCGCGCTCGTATTCGGCGGCCCTATCCCAAGTTGGTAATAAGAGCCTGTTTTGATGGAGGTCTGGGTCTGCGCAGGGAAATATGCCGACGTACAAGCACTGCAGTGACACAGCTATGAGCCGAGCTGTCGTCACAAGAGAGGCCCGGATCGATGAGTGGTGCTCGCCTGTTGCTAAGGACTTGTTATCATAAACAACTTGTCTTCCCCAGTCAGCTTAATCCACTTTACCAATCAAGCGAACCTCCAGCTCATCTCAACAACCATTTTAATACTACTCCACGATCTCCATCACCTAGATAAGCTGTGTGAATTCTCAGCAGGTCAAAGCACGTTGGACCACCCCAACTCAATCTCCCAAACACACCTCTTCTCCAATATTCAACTCTCTATTCGGCCGCCTACAAGGAACGCGTTCTTTCAGATCACCCTTAAATATTTTTTCGTTAAAGCTTTTTGAACGAGTGCAGGCACCCGGTACCGGTAGAAACACCCCCGACGTGCGGGCCAGGTACCTAGACTCTGTTGACCAAGAAAACCCTGCCTGCTCGCCTGTCTACACTGGGTCCGCGTCTGGGATTGCTGAGACCATAGTTGATTTAGTAAAGATGCAAGGAGGTGATCTCGGCCGGGAAAGCGACAGGGGTAATACACCTCTCTGGTGGGCAGCTCGAAATGGGCACGAGGAAGTGGTGGAAGCACTACTAGGCCGAAACGACATCGACACAAATAAACCAGGTTGGCGCGGTCTCACACCACTCAGTTATGCTGTCCAGAACCGGCACATGGGAGTGGTGAATATCCTACTCAGCCGGTGCGACGTCGACCCTAACAAACCAGATAACGATGGCCGAACACCGCTCTCTTATGCTGCCCGGAGCGGGCACATGGGATTGGTGAAAATACTACTGAGCAGGGGCGATGTCGACATCAACAAATCAGATAACGTTGGCCTAACACCACTCTTTTATGCTGTCTGGAAGGAGCACGACGGAGTGGCGGAAATACTACTCGGCCGAGGCGACGTCGACCCTAACAAACCAGCCAACGGCGGTCAAACACCACTCTGGCGCGCTTCCCGGAATAAGAACAAGGAGATGATGAAGATACTACTCAAACGGGACGACGTTGACCCCAACAAACCAGACGACAATTATCAAAGACAACCCTTTGATATGAGGCGCTCCGAATTTCAGGAATTCGGACTGAGACGGGAAAATGTCGACCCCAACAAACCAGATAACGATCGCCAAACACCACTCATTTATGCTTCCCGGAATGGGTTTGAGGGACTGGTGGAAATACTACTCGGACGGGACAAGATCGACCCCAACAAAGCCCAGAATGGCCAAACACCACTCCGGTGCGCTGCCCAGAATGGGCACGAGGGGGTAGTGAGAATGCTACTTGGATGGGGCCAGGTCAGCCTTAACACCCCCGGCTTGTTTGGCATTACACCGCTCCATTGTGCTGCCCAGAATGGGCACGAGAGTGTTGTGGCAACGTTGCTGGGGCAGGACGATATCATCCCGGACAGCCCAGATCACCACGGCCAAACCCCACTCTGGTATGCGGCTGCGTATGGGCACGAAGGAGTGGTGAAAATGCTACTTGACCGGAGCGACGTCGACCCTAACAAACCAGATCACCATGACAGAATGCCGATCTGGTGCGCTGCTCAGAATGGCCATGCTGGAGTTGTAGCGCTGCTACAGCCCCTCCTTTCTATCCCAGGGTATGGACGACCTATCAGCCCTGTTACTAAAACTACACTTATCCCATACTCACGTCTACGGCCGACATTTCCTCTATCAGGTCAATTACTCTCAGCATCAGTCTTGTTTCGATCTAAGGGCCACACCCAATGGGAGGGTCCTTGGGATCCCTGATCCCTATGTTAATTGTCATATGTGTTGAAAGTCACCGGTGATCACTGCGCTTTCATGCATTATTCCTTTGTACCTTTTCCTATACAGTTAAACACTCGTTATTAGTTTCCTTTGTCATTCATTATCAAGCATAAAAGGGGAATCACTATACCTGGTTGTATAGTAGAGCGGAGGATGCGCACTCATGGCCGAAGACGATCGGAAAGCAAAGTGGGAAGGATAAAAGAAGAACGAAAACGAGGGACCGGAATTCCACTGATGCGGTGCCATCACCGGAGGGACTTCTGGCCGTCTCGGGAGGTTGTCAGAACCTTCTCCGTGCCCCGGGGGCAGGAATTTAGTGCACAATAAAGCTTTTGTATTTTCCATATAAACTCAGTACTTCTCCGTAGATAGAAAAATAAGCAAGACACGATTCCCCGCATTGACAAAGTTCCATTCGCCTTTACTTCACATCTTTCTTCCCTTCTTTTTAAGTCTTTCCTCCGTGATCGACACCCCATAACAATAATATGTAGTAAAGCCAGGATCTCAGATTTTGTTTATAATATAGCCCTTGGCATTGATCTATTTAGCTGAGATAATTTGGTGGGGTTAAAAGATTTCCCTCATACTTACACCTGCTGTTGTTTTCACCACTATAGTCCTTTGCACGTTGGTTGTCTGCTTGCATTTTTTTTAATTTTTACAGTTTCTTCCTTTTCCTCCAAAACATCGACCTGAGGGCCTTTTAGATAGACGGAAACAATATAAAGTTCAAATATTTCTCAAACCCATGGAGACATAATAGCTGTTGAAGCATGAGGTTGACGCAGTACTTTCTCCTTTTATGGTCCTCTACTGGTCATAGTTGTGACAGTCTTTCTGCCTGTCATAGTTACATCATTTCTACTCTCATATCTCCTATTTTCTACTTATGCTTTCCGCTTATGAGTTCTTTATCAATAACAGTGATGTAGGTAATAGTCATTGACTACTTGTATGTATCACAGTTGTGTTTCTATTTTCACATCTTTCAGTCATCGCTACTTCGTGTTTTCTGTGTATATAAACATCGGGATATCGCATGTACCTATCCTTTACTTGCTCACTTTACTGGAATCAACCACTCTCCTTACCTAGCGGTAATCGTCTTAAAGTTATTCCCTCTACGAGTCTAACAACTCCTGCTGTACTTCCATATCGAACAATAGCTACTTAACCCACACAGATGGTCACCGGACCGAGCTAAGGTACAGTAGATCATACATAGGTGCTGTTGTCCTCAGAGTGCAAGCTCTGAGGAGACGTTGTCAGGCTATCCACACTTTCTAGCCCCGCGCAGGCGAAGGAGAATCAATTCAGCCAGAGTCCACTCAACCCTGGAACCAGCCCTCATCCCACGAGCAACGGTATACTATCGCAGCTTGTCCAGAGCAATCACATGGCCAACCTGACCGCAAGACTACTGCTTGAGAGAATGTTAGGCGGATGTTCCATGTTTTTACCCCCCCACCAGCCCTCCCTCACAGATACTCTTGCCGGTGTTTAACCTAAGCACACGAACTCCTAATATCCCCTTATCCATGTGGTTAAGATTTTTCTCTATTCTGGCATTAGTGTTTTTAAATCTAACTGGTATGATATAATGTCATAAATTAGAGTCACTGAGTGCTAGATCTGGAACCGCTATCATTCCTTCTTGAAATTGGCCCGAGGGCATGACGTCTTTTGCCGTAGAAATTCATGTTGCTGGAATTGCTTATAAGTTAGGTTTCCCGATAGCCCAAGGCCATTTTAGGTCCCCTGCCAGTGTTGGTTAGAGGGTGTTGAGGCAAAAGGCTTGAAGATAAGGTTTCAGCAGCGCATGAGGAAGATGGCATATTATGACTTGGTAAAATACTACTGGGGGGGGGGGGGCAGGTTGGATCCAGGATATTTGTCTCATTAATTCAGGGGGTTAATCTCGTATTTTAATGTTTCAAAGGGTAGTTTGTGGTTTTTAATTCCCCTATCCCGACTGAGATCTGTTTTCTTTTACACTTTTCTGGTTAAAGGACGTCTGGTGGATTTGCAGTGGGCTACCACACAGTGGTGGAGTATTGTGTAGTATTTAATACTAAGTAAAATTGCAGTGATAACTAAGGAGTTAGACGAGTGACAGTCTGTGACGGTTTTATAAACCAACGTAATGGCTGTGATGCTATGTCACCCGCTTGGAGATAATATCACCAGAACGTGGTAGTGTGATGTAGGTTAATTTATCCTTTTGCCAAGTATGATACCACTGTGATGATAGTAATCTTGTTTGATTCCCATGCGACATACTTAGAGGCTGATTGTACGGTAGTTTGTTATGGGATTGTTTATCAGGGATTTCTCTGCTTAACTTGCCCGGTTAGTTACGTTTGTGGTAAATCTTTGATGGTGAGCTATCCCTGGTTGTGATAAAAGACCATTCGTTAGCATATTCGAAGTCTCTAGCTTACTATATCGGTTAGACCTAGAATTGGATTTGTCTTCCATGGACTTGCCCCTTAGCAATTCAAAATACAGAGAACAATTGTACAATTGCTGATGGTCGGTCTCAAATATTGCCCTGGTTATTGCTATGGGAGCCTAGGCTATGTCAAGGCATCCAACATAGCCGGGGGGGAAATGTAGCGGAATGGCTCCTCCAAATCATGGAGTTTAACTTACAAGCTGATGCGCAGGTAGTGAAGATCAATCTTGCAACGTAGGTTGTTTTGCTTGGGAGACCTGTGGGTCTGTAGGGTTTATATTAGGTAAGAGAGACGAGCTTTAATGAATGGGAGAAAAGGGCAAGCAAGTGCTGATAGGTAGTGATGCTAGCAAACTCGTAGTGGAGGGCTTGTGCGAGAGGGCTATAGGACAGAATGCCCGAGTCGCATGTTTTACCCTGGCCCGCGGCCTAAAGGGAGCAGCCATTAGCCAGTATGCATGGCGACTTGGTGAATTAGGTAATGGGCGCTCTAGGAAAGCACCAGGGGAAATAGCGGAATACTAGAAGGACTAGAAAGTAGCCGTTAGGGGGGCTGGTGCCATGATTAGTGATGGGCACGATCATGCTCGAGCAGAAAATTTAGCCCATGCTCGAGCATAAATCGTGCTCGATCACACCAAAAATTTATGATCGAGCATGATCGTGCCCATCACTAACCATGATCTCCGGAAATGATGAAGATGTTGCAGATTGCCTCTTCCCAAAAGCCCACATCAAGATTGATGGACGATGTAGATCAACGTGCTGCGGGGAAACATACCAACCCCCCAGGCCCGCTTCATCGAATCCTGTAGAAGTCATCTGAAATGACTATATTCGCGACTGGGAGACTCTACATGCAGGGCAAAGTCGAGAAGGGTCTGGGTTGAAGGGTAGAGACTGTGTCCGCAACCAGCGGGTGTGATATGACCAATCATCCTCGAAAAAGGCTGTGCGAAGACACAAGTCCCAAAGTGATGATGAGGAGTGGTCTGTAGGCCGGCATCGCGTACAAAATTCACGATGAGATCCCGAATGTGGGCGAAAGAGCAGCGACACTACGGAGCTACTTCAAGTGATCTACTGACAAATAAGTGAAATATCTAACTTAGGGTTTTTTAGTTACGGATACCATCTAGCAATAAACCGCAATCCATCACATTCACTGATGGCTTGGGGTTTGGAGGTACTGGAAGCTATCATAGCTCAGATAGCTCGGGGAGATAGCTAGGCTTGGCATGGCTGCTTTCTAGTGGATCTCTTAAGGCCTGTTTGGAAGAAACGGAGAGGTGCTGATGTTCCGTTTTGTGACTATTCCACCTGTAGAAACGGTTGTTTCAGCATTATGGAAAGGAAGGGAAATAGCCGTATCCAGACAGGCTCCGTCTATCTAATTAGTCTAGGGTCGCTGAATGCCAATGATGGCTTTTTGATAAGGACTTACTGTGATAAACAATGCGTTAATCCACTTTACTCATCAAGCTAGCCTCCAACTCATCTTAACCCTTTTATTTGTTAGCTGTACGATATGTTGAGGTAGGGCTACCCACTTAGGGCATGTCTTTGGGTTAGTCTAGGGCCTTACTGCATTTGGGGTTAGGTCTATCTTGGGAGTGGGCTTAGCACGGATGTTTCTCTTTTTGAGTCTTGTCTCTTGTGCGACTAGGCACTAACGAACATCTCACCTCCTTTTAGTTATTAATAAATTTGATTGCAACCTCACATATCACATACCACACACCCAACATTATTATCATCCAACTCCACAATCTCCAAAACCTGGTTAACTTGTTTGAATTCTCTCCAGGACAAAGTCCTTTCCACAGGTCCCCCGCTCGATCCCCCAAGTACACCATTACTCTAATATTCCGCTTTATATTCGAGGGTATACAGGAAACGGGGCCTCCCCGATAGCGCTTAATCACTTGCGCTAAAGCGGTTCGACCCGTGCAACCACCCAATACCGATTAAAACTCCCCTCGAAGGCACAAGCTAGATACCTAGACGCTGTTGATTCCAACAAACCCTGCCCTATTGCTGGTCTACACTGGGCATTCGTGTTCGGGATTGTTGAGATTATTGTTGGTTTGGTGGGTGTGGGAGGTGGTGATCTCAACCAAGAAAATACAGTAGTATGGGTGATAGACTTCTCTGGTGGGCGGCTAGAAATGGGTACGAGGAAGTGGTAGAACTAGTATTACGACGGAATGACGTTAACCCCAATAAACCCGGTTGGTGTTCTCTAACACCACTCTGTTGTGCTGCTCGGGGTGGGCACGAGGGGGTGGTGAAAATTCTACTTAATCGGGGCGACGTTAACCTCGACAAACCGGATAACTATGGCCAAACACCGCTCTTTTATGCTGTACGGAATGGGCACGAAGGAGTGGTGAAAATGCTGCTCGGACGCGGCGAGGTCAACCCCAACACATGGTGTCGCCGGTACGGTCTAACACCAGTTCATTGTGCTGCCCGGAGTGGGCACGAGAGAATTGTGACAATGCTACTTGGAAGGGGTGATACCAGACTCAACATCCTTGATAAGCACTTCCAAACCCCACTCTGGTATGCTGCTGCGGGTGGGCACGAGGGAGTGGTGCAGGTACTACTCGAAAGGAGTGACATCGACCCTAACATACAGGGCCGGTACGGTCTAACACCGCTTCATTATGCTTTCCTGAATGGGCATGAGAGAGTTACAGCAATGTTACTCGGGCGGAGCGGTATCGCCCTCAACAGCTCAGATTTCAAAAGACAAACCCCACTCTGGTATGCAGCTGCGTATGGGCACGAGGTAGTGGTGAAAATGCTACTTGGACGGGGCGAGGTCAACCCCAACACATCGAGCTTGTACGGTCTAACACCACTTCATTGTGCTGCCTGGAATGGGCATGAGAGAATTGTGGCAATGCTACTCGGGCGGGGTGATATCAGCCCCGGCAGCCCAGATTTCAACGGCCAAGCCCCACTTTGGTATGCTGCTGCGGGTGGGCACGAGGGAGTGGTGCATATGCTACTCGGACGGGACGATGTTGACCCCAACCAATTAGATTACTTTGGCCGAACACTACTCAGGTGTGCCGCTGAGAATGGGCAAGAGGTCGTAGTGAAAATACTCCTGGGACGGAGCGATGTCGACCCCAACAAACCGGACTACCTTGGCCGAACACCATTCTGGTACGCTGCCCAACGTGGCCATGCGGGGGTGGTAGCACTGCTACGCCCGCTCCTTGTCGTCCCTGGGTATAAAAGACCTATCAGCCATTCCAGTAAACCCACACCAACCCACTAAACACGTCTGCAGCCGGCTCACCGGCCATCTCCTCCATCCTCTCATTCTCACCGAGCGTCAGCCTGCACCATGCGATGTCTGTTTCAATTAAAGGGTCACATGTGATAGGAAGGTCCTTGCACGCCCCAATCTCTATATCAATTCACATAGGTAGCCGGGCCAGGATCTCAGATTCTGTTTATAATCTACCTCTTGGCATTGATCTATGGGGCTGAAATAATTTGGTGTGGTTAAAAGTTTCCCTCATATTTACCCCTGCGGTTGCTTTCCAGCTGTAGCTACTTTGCATGTTCGTTGTTGCATTTTTTTATATACAGCTTCTTCCTTTTCCTCCAAAACATCGACCTGAGAGGTTTTTCTTTAGATAGAGGGAAATAGTATAAAGTTCAAATATTTCTCAAACCCATGGAGGCATAATAGCTACTTAACTCAAATAGATTGTCACCAGACCAGGCTAACGTAGAACATACGTGCTATTGTCCTCAGAGCTTGAGCTCTGAGGAGACGTTGTGAGGCTGTCCACACTTTTCTTGCCCCGCGCCGGCGAAGGAGAATCAATTTAGCCAGAGCCCACTCAACCCTGAAACCAGCCCTCATCTCAAGAGCAGTTAGATACTATTGTAACTTTTCAGAGCAATAGCATGTCCCACCTAACCACCGTGAGAGCACTGCTTACAAGAACGTTCAGAGGATATTCCAGCCTTTTACCCCCCGTAGGTTAATTCATCCGTCTAGCAAGTAACGTTATGATACAACTCTAGTGATCGCAACCTTGTTTGTTTGCCATGAGATATACTAAGAGGCTGATTGTATTGTAGTTGCTTATGGGATCGTTTACAGGAGATTTCTCTACTTACCCGGTTGGTTACATTTGTGGTGAGCTATCCTTGGTTGTGATAGTAAGACTATTGGTTAGCATATTCAACGTCTCTAGCTTACTATCTGGGTTAGACCTAGAATTGAATTATCTCCCATGGACCTACTCCCTGGTAATTCGAAATATGGAGAACAATTGTACAATTGCTAATGGCAGGTCTCAAAATTTCCATGGTTATCGCTATTGGAGCCTAGGATATGTCAGGGTATTCAACATAGCCAGGGGTGAAATGTACCGGAATGGCCCTTCTAAATCATGGGGTTTACAAGCTAATGAGCTGGTAGGGAAGATCAATCTTGTATCATAACGTAGTCTTTTTTGCTAGGGGGACCTAGGGGTGGGCAGGGTTTATATTAGGCAGTGGGGGGGGTCCTTAATAAAAGCGAGAAAAGGGCAAGTGCCGATAGACAGTGATGTCAGCAAGCTAGTGGTGAGGGCTTGGGCGAGAGGGCTATAGGACAGAATGTCCCAGTGGCATGTTTTACCCAAGCCGGCTGCCTAAAGGAAGCAGTCATTAGCGAGTATGCCGGGAAATTTGGTGCCAATGTTCCGTTGTGACTGTAGAAAGGGAAACTGCTGTTTGTACGGTATGAGGCAAAGGAACGGAATAGTCGTATCCAAAGAAGCTCTTACTACCTAATTGGGATAGGATCTCAGAATGCCAATGCTGGCCTTTTGCTAAAGAACTTGCTGTCATAAATAACATGGCTTCCCAGTCATCTTAATTCACTCTACCCATCAAGCCAACCTCCAACCTATCTCAGCCCTTTTAATATAACTCCACGATCCCCAAACCTGGTTAAGTTAAGTGAATTCTCAGCAGGTCCAGGTCCTTTCGACAAGTCCCCCCCGCTCGATCTCCCAAACAGACAATTTCGCCAATATTGTGCTTTATATTCGAGGGCCTAGAAGAAACTGGGTCTCCTGAATAGCACTTAATTACTTGGGCTATAACCGTTCCACCAGTGCAACCAGTACCTATTGAAACACCGAAGGCACAATCCGGATACCTAGATGCCGTTGATTCCAACAAATCCTTCACAATAGCTGGTCAACACCGGGAATTCGTGTTCAGGATTGTTGAGACTATTGTTGGTTTGGTGGGTGTGGAAGGTGGTGTTCGCAACTAAGAAAATAGTATGGGTGATAGATTTCTCTGTTGGGCGGCTAAAAATGGGTATGAGGAAGTGGTAGAACTAGTATTACGACGGAATGACGTTAACCCTAATGAATCCGGTTGGTGCGCTCTGACACCACTATGTTGTGCTGCCCTGAGTGGGCACGAGGGGGTGGTGAAAATACTACTTAGCAGGCGCGATGTCGACCCCGACAAACCAGATAACGATGGCCAAACACCGCTCTTTTATGCTGTACAGAATGGGCACGAAGAAGTGGTGAAAATGCTGCTCGGACGCGGCCGGGTCAACCCCAACACATGGAGCTGGTATGGGATAACACCGCTCCATTGTGCTGCCCAGAATGGGCATGAGAGAATTGTAGCAATGCTGCTTGGACGGAGAGATATCATTCCCGACAACCCAGATTACCTCTTCCAAACTCCACTTTGGTATGCTGCTGCATATGGGCACGAGGTAGTGGTGCAAATGCTACTCGAACGGGGCGAGGTCAACCCCAACACACGGAGCAGGTCCGGTCTAACACCACTTCATCTTGCTGCCCGGAATGGGCATGAGAGACTTGTAGCAATGCTGCTCGGACGGAGCGGTATCGCCCTCGGCAGCTTAGATTATATCAACCAAACTCCACTCTGGTATGCAGCTGCGTATGGGCACGAGGTAGTGGTGCAAATGCTACTCGGACAGGGCGAGGTCAACCCCAACACACCGAGCTGGTATGGTATAACACCGCTCCATTGTGCTGCCCAGAATGGGCATGAGAGAATTGTAGCAATGCTGCTTGGACGGAGCGATATCATCCCCGACAACCCAGATTACCGCTTCCAAACTCCACTTTGGTATGCTGCTGCATATGGGCACGAGGTAGTGGTGCAAATGCTACTTGGACGGAGCGAGGTCAATCCCAACACACCGGGCTCGTACGCTCTAACACCACTCCATTGTGCTGCTCAGAATGGGCATAAGAGAGTTGTAGAAATGCTGCTCGGACGCAGCGATATTGCCTCTAACAACTCAGATTACAATCACCAAACCCCACTCTTGCAGGCTGCTGCGTATGGGCACGAGGTAGTGGTGCGGGTACTGCTCGGACAGAGCGATGTTGACCCCAACAAATCAGATTACCAAGGACGAACGCCACTCTGGTATGCAGCTGAGAATGGGAACGAGGTAGTGGTGAAAATACTACTCGGGCGGGGCGATGTCGACCCCAATAAACCAGACTACCTTGACCGAACACCATTCTGGTGCGCTGCTCAGCGTGGCCATACGGGAGTGGTAGCACTGCTCCACCGGCTCCTTGTCGCCCCCGAGTATGAAAGACCTATTAGTCATTTCAGCAAAACCGCACCAACCCAATAAACACGACTGCAGCCGGCGTACACCCCATTTCCTCCACACTTGCATTCCCGCCCGACGTCAGCATGCACTGTACAATATCTTGTTTCCAATCAAAGGATCACGTGTGATAAGAATGTCCGCGGACTTCCGAATCGCGATATAATTCGCATGGGTAGTTAATCCAGGACCTCAGATTCTGCTTATAATATAGAGCTTGGCATTGGTGGAGGGCTATTTCTATCGGGCTGGGATAATCTGGAGGGGGTGGAGGGTTAAAACTTTCACTGATATTTACCCTAGCAGTTTTTTCTGGTTGTTGCTCTTCTTTCCTCTTTGCAAGTTCGTTAACTTGAGTTTTTCTACAGCACATTTGCTTATTTCGTTTTCCTCCCTCCCCCCCAGAGCTTGGACCTGAGGGTTTACTAGATTGATTGAGGAAATCATATAAAGTTCAAATATTTCTCACACCCATGAAAAAGTGACATAATAGCTACTTAACTCACGTAGATGGCCACTAGACAGCGCTCGGCGAAGGACATACGTATATTCTATAGCCCTCAAGGTGCAAGCTCGGAGGAGAGGTCGTGAGGTTGTACACACTTTCTAGCCCCTCTCGCTAAGGAATCTAACTTATTCAGGAAGAGTCCTTTTAACCCTGAAACATGCCCTAATTCCACGAGCAGGAACATCCTATCCTAGATTGTTACAGTAAGAGCAATTCAACGGCCAACCAGGCCGTGGGATCTCTGCTCCCGAGAATCGTAGAGGTACATTTGCTTCTTTAATCTGCCACCACATAATAATATTGGTGGTTTGGTTCCTTTCGTGCCTCAAGAAACCAGATTGGATTATTACCTCACAGGAACTCGATCCGATGTTTAACCTAGGCATCACGAATCCGTAAAATCCCCCCATCCATGAAGTAGAGCCCTTGCTCTACCCGGGCGCTAGAGTTCGAATGAACAGGTAGGGTGTCATCAAATACACTTGTCGAGTCCCAGATCTGGAGGCGCTATCTTTCCCTCCAAATTTTAATCTTGGGTAATGGCGTCTTTTGCCGTAAGAATTCATGTTGCCAGAAGCGCTAATATTTTAGGCTCCCTGATAGCTCAAGGTGATTCTAGGTTGCTGGCCGGTGGTGATTAGAGGATGTTTAGACAAAAGACTTAAAATAAAAATAAAGCTTTAGCAGCGCATGAGGAAGGGCGTCTGTAACTTGTGGGCATACTACTTGGAGGGTGCCAGGATAGATCCGATCCATATTTTTATTACGAATCCTGGGGGTCAATAGCTTGTTTAAATGTTTGGAAGGATAGGTTGGGTTTACATTCTCCCCATCTCTACTGAGATCTAAGTGTTCTTTACATGAGGGGGCAAACGTTCCCTTCTGTGGCTATTTTACTTGTAGAACCGGTTGATTCGGAATTTTGGAAAGGAAGGAAATGTTATCATTTGGATAAGGCGACAGAACGGACCTGTCGTAGACTCGCCAATCCATAAAGTATCCTGATGTGGGGGAAACCGCTTGGCGCCAAGAGGGGTTGATTATCCTGTATCTCTTGCAGCGTTGATATGTAGTCTACTTGTAGGCCGAATTTCCCTACACCGTGCTAAAGAAACACTAGTGAAATTAGCGTTTTCCTTTGATTGGCTGATTCGGCCTTAAAGAGGTGTGATGCTATCACATGACTCTGGATGTTGGTTAGTAAATATTGTTGATAGCGACACTCTGATGGCAGCTCGCTCACAACCCAATGATAACTGGGGTAGCGTAGGTAACGGCGCGAAGCACGGAGAAAAGCACGTAGGTGGTGGTTCCGGTATGTGATGATAACGATGTGGATGTTCGATGTACGATACAGGAAGCTCTCTACTGGTAGCTCAGACTAGATACAGAAGAGAGCGCACAAACACACAAAACAGGAAAAACCCACACAACGGGAAAAACCAACAACACAACCACTTTGGATGATAGATAAAATCTGTCTGGTAGATGGATAGATTAGAATCAGTTAAACATATTTACCAGAGGAAATTCAGGGAAACCAAGTGGTGAATGTAATCCTGACTTTTGA
>Ga0307509_10006725_pt1 | contig 15325 bp, 21 predicted proteins | sample 10_EM_MG_FD_202245 | JGI IMG/M metagenome (GOLD analysis project Ga0307509, IMG submission 202245) | Populus trichocarpa ectomycorrhiza microbial communities from riparian zone in the Pacific Northwest, United States - 10_EM | ecosystem: Host-associated > Plants > Roots > Unclassified | place...
TCTCTCCGTTGTTCCAACAACATCAGCGTCTCTGGTACTTTCCATACGTAGCCCCTAAAATCGTCAGAACCCGCACCGTAGTAAGCATCCGAGGTTAGAGATGGCCCCCCAAAAGACCCATGCTAGTGTTCGATGAACACATTTTCCTGGTCCGAGGTTCGGAGACAGTACCTTGATAGTACAAGCGTTCGCATAGGATCGCTCCCCGTCCGGAATCGGACTTCCGTCTGGCAATACAGTGCTTTTGCAAATAGCGATAGGATGCGAATCATTGAGCGCGTAGATAGTCGGATAAAAATTCTGCGTGACAAACGTCAACTTTAGGGTGGCCGTTTTTCGAACGCCGAATGTAGCATACGAGCATTGTAACGGATAATCTTAACCCTGTTCAAGGAGATTGTATCTATGAACATACTAGGCACGATGTAATCCGAGGCCCACCTTCATTGTCCCAAGCGATAGAACTGGTTTCTGGGCAGGCCAGCGTAGTGACAGATGGTTTGGATAACGATGTGACGAACTATCTCCTGGCAACCGTAAGTGGGCACGAACCTATCGCCAAAAGAGAAGACGAACCTGCTCCAGAGGCTGGCGAGTGCGGCTCAGAGCCGACCCGAAAGAAGTTCTGGTGTCCCTCAAATAGACTCTCCCTTGGCTATCTGAAGTCGCAAACAGGTTGTCGATCCCCGGGTTCCACCGAACCCCGGTGAACTCGCAATCATTCTGGAGTGCCATCTGCGCGCTCACGCGCCCCGTCTCGACCCGACTGTCACGTAAAACAATCTTGCCGTCTTCGCTTTCGAACGGCGTTTTCAGGGTGACACCCTCCACTCCGATCGGTACCAGTCTATATCTTACCTTGCAGTCATAGTCAACTCGGTTTGCCACGGATGACATGTGAGGTCTCGGATGGTGTCGCTGTGATCATCGAACACTCCAACGGGGGAGGCCGGGAACAACGGAATCTCCTGAAGGGTGGTCAAATCGTACTTGTACAATGTCCTCCCCGTGGTGCCGCTGAAAAAGGCTGCGTTGGTAAACAAGTATGGCGGCAGGGGGCCGAGTAAGGCGTACCAGTAAAGGTGGGTGTTGTTCGCAGAGAATCCCAGCGAAAACACGTTGCTCTTTGTTACGAACCGCACAGTCAACATCATACGAGCGCTGAAATACAAGTAACGTAACACACGGTGGGGCCAACAAAAGCCCACGTAGGGTGGGTTAAATCTTCCCGTTGGAAATCAAACAGTTGGATTTGAAGGTCTGTAGAGTGCGGAAGATGTTTCAGCCTGGACGGTTTCCAAGCGATCGATGATGATTAGATACCATCCCCTCCGCTTGCCAGGAAACGCCCATCTCCATTCGAAAACGCAAGAGCGTTTACGCAGGAGGAATGCCCCAGAAGAGACCTAGACGGACAGAAGTGAAAGTGAATATCTCTGGAGGTCAACTCTTATCGGGCGTTGGGTGACGTCATGAACGACCTTGAGTATACGAAACCAGAATCGAGGAGACTCCCAACAGCCCTCTCTTTGAGAATCCCGGGCCGCCGGACAAAACGCGGGCTGGTCGGAGTGCTCGTGAAAGACATGTCTCCGTCGTTGGGACGCGGTGGAGCGAGGGGATAATAAGTAAAGTCAAGTCCGACAACCCGTTCAGGAAGGCATGATCGGCAGCTGAAGCTGAAGCGCTGACACGCCGAGGGCTTTACATCCAACCTTGGTGCAGCTTGAAGCTTGAGCATTTGCTAGATACGCAGAGTGCCCTATATGACACCCGGAGGAAATGCTCTTACGCGCTGGTCCATATCATAAAACCTTGTGTGGGACCCGCACCGGGCTTGGGTCTGTTCGACCCTTTCCCCGAACACGGAGGGTTGGTTGTGCAAGCAACCCACAAGTCAAGTTGAACGTGAAGCAAGGTAACGAAGACTGAGGTGAGTGTATCAGATATTGGTGGCGGAGAGTTGGGTGTGGCCAGAATGAGATATGATAGGACAAAACAAGAGGCGAAAATCCTAAAACTCATCTATGGGAGCAGTGACGTCTATAAAATGTCCATAATTAAGGGGGAGTGCGGTAAGGCAGCGGACAAAGCGTTCCGTCTAAGTAAAGCGGGGGTAAAAGGAACACAAGAGATAATTAAGGGGAGAAAGCAATACGAAAGCGATCGGGACGGCATCAAGCTGGCAGGTTTCTAATACCACTGGCGGCGGTGAACTCGCTGAATCCGGGCAATTCGATTTTGGGCTTGGATGAGTTGTTACTGGGCGCGGTGGCATCCTCCATCTCGGCGTCTTCTATGGGGGATGTGGGGCACGAGGAACGATTGGAAGGGTCAAATTTCAATGGAGGAAGAGTGATGGGAGGGGAGGAGGATCTCGAAACGGGCATAGACAACGCCTGAATGTGGTCAGAACCAGTCGAGAATGGGGTCGCTCCGCCTGGGGTCGTTTTTGACCCGGATCCCCCATAGCCGGACATCGGGTGGGGATGGATTGGGGTCATCCCAAACGCAACACGTAACGAGTGAGCGAGGTTGCGATGGGTTGGGCCAGACTCCCGATCGCGTGCGTGCGGGGGCCGAGGAAGGTGAAAAGAAGAGGCTGGGGAACTGCGGTTACTCTTGATATGACCAGAGCCGCTCGAAAGGGGTGGAGAGGCAGGCCTAGAGCCACCGTTGCTCGCCGCAATGTCGGGTTGGTGTCTTGTCGTACTTGAGGTGAGAGAGTTGGGGTAAGAACCAGGACTACTATCGTTACTACTCGGTCCGCTCGATAACTGGGGGGTGTTGGCAAACCTGGAACCACGGCCGATTGGGAAGTGACCAGACATCTCGATGGAACTCCGGCTCCTGGTTTCGCTAAAACTGGTTTGCCGAGGGGAGCTACCGACCAGACTTGACCTTGAGGGACTCATAGGACGATCTTCGATGGGACTGCCCGAGAGATCGCCATCTAGAACGGAGGAAGGCAGCCTGAATGGGGATGCCGCACGCGAAGGACCCTCGGAATGGAGGTTCAAAGCTCGGAGCCCTAGGAAGGGACTGGTTGAAGGGGTGTGATGGACGGAGGGGGGTGGATGCGATTGTGAATGTGAATGTGAATGGGTGAGAGATGGGGGGCATGATGGGGACGTGGTCGGAAGTGGCAGGGATTCAGAGTCTGAACTGATCGGCGAGGGGGAGTCGTCGTTACGTGGTCGGTGATGATGGTGATGATAAGAGCTGGAACCAGCGTGGTACTGATAAGGATGACCCCACTGACCACGACCAGCGAGGTGAGAGTGAGAATGGCTGCGGTGTGGAACGCCACCATCTACAACGTGGCCAGAGGGGTGGGACTGGATTACTTCGGTTCGAGGGATGGGAGTCATCCAGGCAGGACCGCTCAGTCTCCGCTTGTTCTTACCCTTCTTCTCCCGCACGTCGTCGTCTTCTCGATCGTTTGAAACGGTGAAGTAGCCATCGTGAGCGGAGAGGGGTCCAGGGGTAGCCAATGGGGTATTGCTAGCGCTGAGGGAAAGCCGCATTGAGGCCTCGCGCTCGGCCCGACGGAGGGCTTGGGAGTGGAGCAACTCGTATTCTGCGCGTCGGAGCGCTTCCTGACGTTCCAAAACGAATAGTTCTTCCATCGCAACGCTGGAGAGCGTGGAGAAGGCGGTCGGGTTGGATGTGAGGGAGAAACTCTTCTTGTCGCGACCGACCCGCTCATCGGTGACGTTTGCGATGGAGTCCGTAGGATAGAGGGCGGTAGGTCGAGAGTAGTATTCGCCCTAGAATGAAAGGGTAAGGGTAAATAAACAAAAGGGGATGGGCGGCATCCGCACCTCGTCGTCGCTGTTTGCACGACTCTTGGCTTTCTTCTTGATTCGACCGGCGGAGATGGCGTGTCTGTCGTCGGGCCGAGTGGGTGCGGGAGTGACGGATGGGACAGCAAAGTCCTTTGACCTGGATTTGGTTCGACCCTCGTCATGTCTATCGTTGTTGTGTATCCTCGAATGGCGTGTCAACTCGTCAGAGCGGGAGAAACGCTTTTCGCACCCCGGGAAAGCGCAGGCGAAGGGTTTTTCGCCGGTGTGTGTGCGGATGTGGCGAGTCTTTGGGGGAGGTTAGGGCTGATAAAGAGGGATTTGTGGCGAGAGGGATTTACCTGGTGTTCCAGCCTGCTGAACGCTCTCCCACATTCCGGATAAGGGCACTTGTAGGGACGGGCGAGGACCTTGTCCTGAAGCTGAGGGGACGAGGTTGTACTCATTGGGGCGGAAGGGGAGGGGGAAGCGACGGGGAGGTAGAGGCCGGATGGGATGGGGGTCCGAGACGAAAGGGTATTATTTAAGAGCAAGTGTGGGGGTGTGTGTTGGATCGAACTGGCCGGGCCTGGAATGAAGGAAGGATATCACCGAGAGGGTTCTTCCGGTCGAGAGAGAGAGAATTAAGAGGAGACTGCGAAGAAACTCCGAGCAAGGTAGGATATGAAAGTGAGCGACTTCCTCTCGCAGGAGGAGAGAGAGATGATGATGATGACGGGAGCTGTCAACCACGACGGAGGGGAGAGGGCCGGCCCGGAAAATCTTTGGGCGAATGTTCCCCACCCTTTGATTTCCCGGGTGATTTTTTTTTCTTCGGACGGCAGGCGTTATCTTCATTCAGATAAGCACGACTGGAGAACGTTCCTCCGGGTACATAGGTTACGATGACGGTCTCGAAAAACCAAAGGGGAGCCCCATCCCCGTTCTGTCGTGTCACCGCACCCCAAGTAGCACGAATCCCGCCCTCCCGGCTTTCTCCTACACAACCTCCGAGTCCCATTGACGACGACAACGTGAGCCCCGCGTCCCCCACGCCGCCCACCGTCCGATTCGGATGGCAGTGAATCTGGGGATCTTAACGCGTGCGGGGAAACGACGCATACAGTTCCCCTGGCAGGCTTCGATCTTTCCCACGAGGCAAAAGTATCAAACGGCCCACTAGCCATCTGTAGAACGAACAAGCGTTGGGCATCGTTTACGCTCAACCACAGACCTTGCAAGGGTCACTATCCCCGCCATGACAAAATGGACGGCCAGTATGATGACCCGGGCGAGCTCTGGATGGAAGCCCGTCGAGTGATGGTTTCACCTGAGCGGAGATGGTTCGATGCCGGAAAAAACTTCAGTCGAGCGAGAGGCGACCGGGGATCCGCCACCGGGAACCAAAGCTTCCGGGCATTCCGCGCCAGCGGGTCCCCATCACAGAGCCCTCCCTTCATCTTCTCCAACGGGGAACCGGTCTCGATCGAGGGGGAGGGCCGTCCAATCCACCCCCGATCAATTCCCCCCACCGGTAATCTTAACCACCCGCATGCCACTCGCCCCGTTCCCCCCACGACGAACGAGAACATCCACCGTGTTAGGGGCGGAAAATCTCCCTCTTGATGCTTCGCGTCCGGCACCATCCCAGTCCGCCAAGTTGTATCGGACATTCGTCGTTCCCTGAATAGCTGGCGGGCGGAGGCACAAGTACTTATGGGAAGCAAGATCGGGTGTAGTACGCGCGGACGCCACTTATAACCGACCCTACCGGCTGATTGGCGCACCTTGACCAGAACCAGCACCATGCGCTACCCAATCAAGTTCGTCGAAAACAGTGTGCTCACCCGCCCCCACCTGATCTGTGAACCAGACGTGAGGTTCCCGACAACATCCCTATTCCAAGGAACTATAAGAATGCTCCCTCCCATCGTTCTCGACGTCCTTTCCTCTCCCCTTTCACCATGCGGAGCTTTGGCGTGCTGCTGGTGACATTCGTGTTCGCCTGCATCGCGAATGTCTTTGGGCAGACTCCCGTCGAGTCCTACATCGCGAAAGAGTCCCCGATTGCAAAGTCGGGCCTCTTGGCCAACATCGGACCTGACGGTTCAAGGTCTTCTGGCGCCAAGGTTCGTCGACTTCTATATCCCCCTCCTCGTCTGACAGAAATTTTCACTTCCCAGGCCGGAGTCGTCATCGCCAGCCCGAGCACCGTTGACCCCGACTATCTCTTTACTTGGATTCGTGATGCTTCTCTCACTTTCAAAGTGATTGCCGAAAAAGTTGTCAGCGGGGAAGACACTTCTCTGCGTGGAAAGATCGATCAGTTTTTCGATTCCCAGCGTCGTATCCAACAGATCCCCAACCCCAGTGGCACTGTATCCACTGGTGGTCTGGCCGAACCCAAGTTCCAAATCGGTGAGACCGCCTTCACCGGTTCTTGGGGTACGTTTACACATTACTGTCCTTCCAACCTTTCTTCACCAAACATAAACACAGGTCGACCCCAGAGGGATGGCCCAGCTCTGCGAGCCACCATGTTCATGCTTTACGCCAACTGGTTGATTGCAAACGGTAACTCCACGTGGGTCACTCAGAACCTGTGGCCCGTCCTCAAGTTAGACCTCGACTACGTTCAAAACAATTGGAACCGTTCGACGTATGTCCCAGCCGGCCAGTTTCCATAGCGTTCACAGACGTCACGTAAACCAGTTTCGACTTGTGGGAGGAGGTCAACTCTTCTTCCTTCTTCACGACCGCCGTTCAACACCGGGCACTGAGGGAGGGTGTTGCCGTCGCCCAGAAGCTTGGCCAGAACGACGTGATTTCCGGATACAATAACCAGGCAGCCAACCTTTTGTGTTTCCAGCAAGTACGAATTTATCACACCCTCCACCGACTTTCCCTCACTAACCGACCGCGCTCAGACATACAAAAATACTGCGGGTGGTTACTTCACTGCCAATACCGGCGGTGGTCGCTCTGGGATCGATTCCAACACTGTCCTCACATCCATCCACCTCTTTGACCCAACCGCGGGGTGTGATGCGGTAACGTTTCAACCATGCTCCGATGTCGCTTTGTCCAACCTGAAAGTGTATGTCGACTCTTTCCGAAGCATCTACGCGATCAACAGCGGCATTGCGGCCAACGAGGCTGTCGCTACCGGAAGGTACCCGGAGGACGTGTACTATGGGGGCAATGTGAGCGGATCTGGACCTCTACGCGACTGTACCTAACACCATCGATGCAGCCTTGGTACCTGTCCACCTTTGCCGTTGCCGAACAACTCTATGATGCTCTCATCGTCTGGGGCCAACAACGAAAGATCGACGTTACTCCCACCTCCCTCTCTTTCTTCCGTCAGTTCATCCCCAGCCTTACCACCGGTTCTTACGCGGCATCAACTTCCACCTACTCTACCTTGACCACCTCTATCAAAAACTTTGCCGATGGTTTCGTCCTCATCAACGCCAAATACACCCCGTCTGATGGTGGTTTGGCTGAGCAATATACCCGTGCCGGAGGTTCTCCTCTGAGCGCACGAGACCTTACCTGGTCCTATGCCAGCGCCCTTTCGGCTTTCGCAGCCCGGGGCGGTTTCGTCCCGTCGTCTTGGGGAGCGTCTGGATTGACCGTTCCATCGTCCTGTGCCGCTAACCCTGGTCCCACCGTTTCTGTGACTTTCAACGTTCAGGCCACCACCGTCCTGGGAGGTGAGAGAGACGTGAACGGGATCTATTGATGCACATGACTCAAATGCTTCCTCGTCCCGAATCTTTACAGAGAACGTCTTCCTCGTTGGGTCGGTTCCGGAACTTGGCAACTGGTCCCCAAATAGCGCGATCCCTCTCTCGTCTGCGAGTTATCCAACCTGGGGCGGTGAGTATTCGAACTTTGGTTCGGGTGTTTTTTTGGAGGCGGTTTTGCTGATGGCACTGGTACACAGCGACCGTTACATTGCCAGCTAGCACTGTCGTTGATTACAAGTACATCAAGAAGAATGGCAACACCGTCGTCTGGGCTTCCGACCCTAACTGGAGATGGGAAACTCCTGCTTCCGGCGGTGCTACCCTCAACGACACGTGGAGGTGAACCCATTCGTTACACCCGCACCTTCTACACTTTCCCCCCACCTTGTTCTCCGTTCTCGATCTTGCTGCATACTGCGTCCTTTCCATACCCAAAAGTTTTGTTAGAAGTTGTTCCCCGTATCTTTCCAACCGGAACCTCCGATAGTTCTGTAATTCTCCCTGTGAATCGGGGCTTTTTGATGGTCCTGAGCGAGTGGTCCCTGGGCCAGTAGTCTCCGCAATCCATTTTGTCCGTCCACGACAACGACCCGCCAACTCGTAAGGGCTCAATATCAATACCGGGCCGGGCTTTCGTGAGAGCCATTGAACATCGATCGTCACCATTAAATCGACACGTTGGGATACAAAGGCGATACCACAGACGGAATGGAGTTCAACGGAGGTAGGCAACACCGACCGACTGTGCATCAACTTTTTCCTTCTTCGACCTTGTACTCAGCGGGAAAATAAATGGGTGGCCATATTGCTGGCGCCTCGTTTGGCCCTGTCGTGTAGAGCTGTTACCGCCTTTACTACACGCGAGACCCGAGGAATCGCTCCCATCTGAAGGGGACCAGGACACCGACCAGAAGGTACTGGGTTACCAGTGCCGGTCCAACTCCCCTCGACCACGGTCAGGGAATGCCAAGTTCGTAGGTTGAAACTGGGCCTTCTCCAGCGTATGAACAAGTTCATTGGCGGCATTGGGAGTGATGGTTATAACCGGAATGGAGGCGCTCCACGGCACCTGACGTACGTGTAATCTGGGCACAAGCAACGTGGGGAGCGATGGGTCGGGGTCGGGGTGGAGGAGGTCAGATTTTCTTGCCGTTCGGGAGTGCGCAGGTTTGAAGAGTCACTGCGGAAGGCTGCAGTCGAGTGATGGCGTAGTAAGCCTCAGTACGATACGGAGGTGTACCTCAAACGGTGTCAACCAAACCTCGAGCCGGCAGAAATTTTTGCACGATATTGGTGTGGAATCCTGAGTGAGGGTTCCCCCCAGGTCAGCATTTCGACCTTCAACGTTCAAAATTCAACGTTTGCTAGTAGTCACCGGTCGCAAAATCCCGGAGACCGTCCGTCCGCGGGAACGGTAAGGATTCAATCTCCTCAACCACGCCTTACCACTGCCCGGGTGTATAATACTGTAATGGTGCAAAGGATTCGATTCGGGCTCGAGTCCCATCGGACATCGAACGTCGCCATTGATTTTACAGCGTGAGAAGGGAATTACAAATACAAGGCCACACTTGGTAGCCAAGGGGGAGTCGAACGATATTTTGTGACAGAAGCAACGCCGCAGACGAAATGAAATCCAAGAAGGGGAGTTACGCCGACTGACCGTGCATCAGCTTTTTTCCTTCTTCGACCTTGGATTTGTCATGACCGAGCTTCCCAGAGACGACCTTCATTCCGCCGGAGATCTTTTCCTTCAGGCTGGCCTTACGCTGAGCTTCAGCGCTACCCTCGCTACCACCGGACCTTTGAACGCCAGGGGGATTCTCGGACTCGTCGAGTGTGGCAGGGGGTTGACCAGCCCCGGAACCGGCTGCCCCGGGTTCGGATGTGGTGGTCTCACTCTGGAGGTTCTATGACAAAATGAAGCGGTAGACTCGGGTCAGTACAGGGGGGATAAGAATTGGGAGACGACAGGATAGAGGAACGGATACATTATTCAAAGCTGCAGCGCGTTCCCACTCATCTGTAGCCCGACGGCCGAAGTTTACTCCACGCCAGTGAGACGCGTCGCCACCCAGAGGATACACGCGAGGCTCAAGCTGGATGGTGGGCTCGCCGAGGTGGTGAGACTGCTGTGTACCCTTCCGGGTCGACAAGCGTTTATCTACTCGCAGAAACGGGAATAGGCACGTACCCTGGACTGTGTATCTCCCTTCAGCGGATCTGTCGCGCCACCAACGCCAACACCGGTGGACTCCTCAGGTTTGTTAGGGGGAGCACCTGGTTCGTCATGGTGTTCTTGATGGACCGGCTCTTCATGGCGTTCTTTACGGACCGACTCTTCATGGCGTTCTTGATGGACCGGCTCTTCGGTGGCCTTGGTAGCCCGCTCTTCTGGGAGAATAGCTACGCCCTGCTCGTCCTTAGAACCTGGAAGGGAACCAACACCGCCGATGTGTTCTCCGGGTAGTTGGCCCTGTACTTCTGTCGAGGGCATGGAGACGTCGCGTGCCTGTTTGATGTCGAAAGCGACTGGAGGCGAGAACCATAAACCATGCTGTGCGCAAAGAGAAGAGATGGGCGAACGTACCTGGCTTGATATTGCCGACGGCTTGTTGGGCGCCAGCAATGTCGCCACTGGTGAGGGTTTCGGGATACCCCTCCCCAACGTCCTCGGTGGTTTGCTTGGGTGGGACGTCAGCCTTGACGATGCCCACGGCGACTCCGAGATCGGTCGCCTTTTGTGTGACTGTTTGAGAAAGGCCAGAAGCCTTCCCCTGAACTGAGAACGGGTGAGCGTGGGGAGGATTTTACCACAAGGGTATATGGGTGGACTGACCATTGCTTGGGGTGTGATATCCGGGCGTGTTCCGTCCGGCAAACGTGTTCCATTCGGACCATTCTTCTTGTTCGTCTGGAAGGATAGCCACGCCTTTCTCGATGGAAGCCCCGGGGAGAGAGCCCACACCCCCGACGTGTTCACGGGGCAAGGCTCCACCCAATTCTTGCGAAGGGAGCGAGGGTTTGTGTAAGATGTCATGCTCTGAGGCCCGGACCCCCTCGTCAGGTCCTGCAGCTTCGGTAGTGTTGTTGCCTTGGGACGCGTGAGACTCGAGTGATCGCTCTGGTTTGTCTGGAGATGAGGACTTACCGAGGAAGGTTTGGACAGTGTTTGCAACACCAGTCGGTAAGTACTGCCTTGCAGTACCGACGATGGTCTCGGCGAGATTGGTAGTGCCGGTGGAGGTCTCTGCCTTGTCGCGGTTAGGGAACGCTCCCGGAAGTTCGTTTCCAGGGGTCACGCCGGGCGAATGGCTGGTGGCCTGTCCGGAAGTAGTGTTCTGAGGCGTTTCTTGGGAAGGTTGATCGAGAGATGAGGCAGTCTTGTCAGCCCACTCGCGGGAGGGGGTGCCAAGAGAAGGGTTGAGAACTGGGACGGGGGATGTCATGGTAAAGAAGAAGTCGTAGGATAGGGGATACTAAAGTTCAGGAGGGCAACCCCTCTTTATACGATGACAAGCCCCACGTCCGCCCCTCCGTCATACTGGAGTCGGTTTTGGAAAAGAGGCGTTGGGGCGCAGTGACGTCATAAGTATCCATTTGAAATACGAAGGTTCGGCGTCGTCCTCCAGCGCCGAGATGGTGTCGACGGACGAGACCCTCTACATGCTCTGAAAGTTTTCCCACAGGAAGCAACCCCGCAGAGCCCATTTCAGGTGCTCGGTTCCAGCATCCTGCATTAAAACAGATCACACCTCCCCAACAGAGCTGCTAAATTACCGTTGCCAGTTGGTGCTCCTCCCGCCGAGCACAACGTTATCAGGTTGCTGGGGTCAGACGTCACCCATTTACAAGATGAAATTCATGGAGATTTGAAGGACGAACGAACATTCGGTTTCTATGACATCAACTTTCTGAGGCGGAGCTACAACTTCGCGAGAAACGTCCTCAGTCTCCCTCGCTGTCGACCTCCGATATCACCCTCTCTTTCCCTGAGTATCTCCGTCACTCACCATCCGACCCATCATCCTGACTCACACTAACGCTACCGTCCGTCCCCGTGTCCACCTCAGAGCCCTCCGTATCCACAACTTCGCAGGAAGTGCCAGTGAACTCACAAGGCTTCTCGGCAATGTTGTCATCGTCAGTAGCCTCTGGCGCCGTTCGTAGGTCACGGTACACCAGCTTGTCGACCAAGGCCTTGACCTCCAAAACCGCCTCAGCTGATTTGGTCGTTCCGATGACAAAAGGTGCGTCGGGGAGTGTGGGCTTGGGCATATTAGCCCTGTGACTGTTGGTGGTATTCGGAGAATGATCAGAATAGGGGTCGACAGTGTTGGAGGATGGTTCCTCCAGAGTCCTGACTAGAATGCGCGGGAGAGGGTCGTGGGATCCTGAACCACCACCAGTGTAAGCCGACACCCGCAATCGCGATCACCTCCTGCTGCCATTCAAAGTCCGAGAAGAGAAAGGCAGCCTGTTCTAAAAGCTGGTCGCTCGTCGCTCTCAAGGCTCGATAGATGTCGAAAAGGTTGCCCGAGTTTGAAGCCTTGATTTCGATGATCACAGGCACGATTGCTTCCTCTACCGCCAACGAGGGATAAACGATCTCGCAGGCCACAGGGCGGCCGTCAGAGGACCCCGTCCAACCGGGGATGCGAACCACATCCTTGGGGGGTAGGCAAACGACGAGGGCGTAGTCGACGACCGGTTGTGTGCTGACCGCAATGGGTAATCGAGAAACGGGAAACTGTGGAGCCAACCAAGCCGTGTAGGGGATTCTGACTGCTCGAGGATCTTGAAGAGTGCTCTGTAGACAATGTACCAGTGGCATTCGAGGCGGTCCGGGTTGGATTGCGGGGAGAGTGCGAACGTAACCGCCCACTCGAGCTTCTCGTCGGTAAACTCGAGCCTGACTCGGATCCCATGTTACCTACATGGAAGGTGAGCTGCATGTTAGAGAATCACTGCAGTCAAATCTTCGGGGCGCCCTACATTGTGTCCGAGGTTACGTCCATGTTGCAGCTTGCGGGATAGCTGTTTGCTGGCGTAGGGTTGGGAGGTTGAGGTTGAGGTTGAGGTTCAAGTTGTTGAGGGAAGCCGAGTTCGGATCGGTCCTCCTGATCGGTGTTGCTTAACCTCGGGCCAAAAGCCGTGTCCACCACGTCCCGTCCCCCCGCCTCACCTACGATACCGTCCTGACCATTGGATTTAGGGAGGAATCTCGCTCCAGAATTACTACTATGGGCACAGGGTAAACGAACGGCGGCGGTGGATTACCCCTCAACAACTACCACCCATCCGAAAATCACTGGGCTACCATGGCCGTTGTAGCTCGAGACCTCCGCGACGCGCATCTAGATTGGTGGTGAATGTATGGTCCCGGCACGCTCATGGGGATCTCGATGGCCCAGAGACAATGTTCGGACCTCTGAAGAGAAACCGAAGAAACTGGAGAAAAAGTTGGTGGAACTGAAACTTACTATGACCATTCCAGAGTTTGAAATCCTTTGTTCCTACTCGCTCCAACCCGCTCCAACCTTGCCTTGACGAGCCCTCCCGGATGAGTATACCCCCCACAAAGCCCTATGGAACAGGAGAGATCACCCGGCGAACCGAACACCGGAGGGGGAAAAATAAGTGCCGGGTTCAGAGTAAACAAGAGAGGGAAGGCGCAAAAATGCCTTGAGCTGACTGATCCACTTTGTTTGGTGCCGCCTGACGATTATCTCACAGCAGGCAAGGGGATGCCCTGCGTAGACTGGATTTGGACGGCGGGCATGCTTGAATATTCTGTAGTTACTGTATACCACATGTTGTCCCCTTCGCGACGTATCTTAGTACATAGCATCCCACTGCTTGAGCTTGGGCCGAGGACGCGACCGATCGCCCCTTCGACCCCGACCACCACCGGCCAACATGGATTCCACCCTCAACCTCAACACGCTCGCAAATTCCCTTCCAAACTCGAACCTCGCAAACGCGGAAAAGGATCTCCTCAACGACTTTAAAGGTATTTTCGTTAATCGACCAAATTCCGGCTGCTGACAGGCATGTCGCCTTTGTCCTCCACAGCCGCTGCCCTTAGCATCACCACCCTCTACCGGTCCTCCCGGCAGACATCGAAGCGTGCTTACAATGCCGGGTACGTAGCCGCTTGCCAGGATATTCTCTCCATGATTCAGCAGGGTGTTTCCGCCGGGGGGGATCACGCGGGCGAGAACCCGATGTCGGTCGGGAGGATCATGGACTGGGTCGAAGCCCGTTGCGGCGCTATCAAGGCCCGTGAGGAAGAGGAGGACGAGGAAGAGCAGAAGGAAAAGGAGAAAGACCCCCAACCACCCCAGAGCGGCCCCAAACTGCCCTCCCGAACAAAGCGTCAGGTGAGTATCCTCTTTGGGATCACCCCCATCTGGCCTGCTAAACCGTCTATTTCGCCCTGCGCCCCCAGATCGTAGGAGGACTGGTCACTCCGAACTCACCACCTGGTCGGACCGCTACCCACATTCCAACCCAACCCTCCTCCCCTTCCCCCTCCTCGTCCCGCCCCCCTCTACCCCCATCCCATTCAACCGGTTTCTTACTCGGGAAGCGAAGGAAGGAATCTCCCACCCCTCCGGCAGTCTCGACCATCGAACCCGTTCCGATCGATAGCACCCCGGCCCCTTTTACTTTTTCCAACATCCCGAATCAGGTAGAACCTCTATCCGCCGGCGCCAAGCGTAGGCATGCAGTCATGATGATGATGGATTCGCCGATGACAACATCACCAACTATTCCTTCTCAAACTCCGTACTCGAGGCGGCGCACGAGAAGCACGAGGAGCATGAACGCTTCGAATAGCGCTGGGCCACCTCCCGCTGTCGTCTTCCCGTCCAGCGATCCGATGGAAGTGGAATTGGAGGACGGTCGCGAACGCAAACGAGTCGCCCGGAGGTGATTGACCCCTGCGCCCTGTATGGTTTCCCCTCTTTCCACCCTCCTTGCTCCACCCACTTCGTCCCTCCCATTGTCACCCGCTATGTATCTGTTATCTCACGATCTTATGACATTAAACCCTCAAGGCACTGATATCGTACAACTTCTAATACAATCGCACGCGTCGACGACATTGTGTAGATGTAATGAGACAATCACGAGTTTGGATGTCATTAGAGGGGCGCACAGAAAATGGAGATTCAGACCGGTCCGACAAGTAACCGGACATGGAATTTTAGACCGCACAAGATTCCATTGCGAACTACCGGCCACGATATCGATATCTCCGGAAGGTGGTCGTGATCAAGCATGGCGCGAGGTCCTTCTCGATGATTTCGAGATCCTTCTCCGTTGTTGTCAAACAGTAACTCGTGCGCTGAACCGAAAGAGACGGATATCGGTACGAGATAGCCCCGTCGCGCCAGGTTTGGCGTTCTGGGTGTTCAGTTCAGGTCGAGTCCAGTTCGCCCCGCCACCCCGACCGACCGCTGTCTGGCCAAAGTAAATATCCAGTTACGGCTGGAAAGGATCCAACCTGGGGCTTCTCTTGAGTCCTTATACTTCCTTACAACAACTCTAGGCTATGCTATCCAGTACCGATTGTGCATGACCCCCACTCAAGGGGTTGGACTCTGGCGGGAGCAAACAAACGTAGTAAATCATGTTAAGTACCAGTCACCTCCTGACATCCTCCTGACTTTCCACATTCACGATACTTACCGCCTGCTATGACGACTGTTGAACTGTTGTCCCCTACCCCCCTCCCTTCCAACCCTCCCCCCTACGATGAATGGAAAGGAAACTGGCCCA
>Ga0307509_10006726_pt1 | contig 15320 bp, 12 predicted proteins | sample 10_EM_MG_FD_202245 | JGI IMG/M metagenome (GOLD analysis project Ga0307509, IMG submission 202245) | Populus trichocarpa ectomycorrhiza microbial communities from riparian zone in the Pacific Northwest, United States - 10_EM | ecosystem: Host-associated > Plants > Roots > Unclassified | place...
TCACTACGATTAGCTGCCAAGAAATAATGAAACCCATATTAACTGAGACATAAGACCACTTCGCAATACACACCTTAAGTTAACCTCTTAGCGCGAGGTCCAATTATTCGAGTTCTTGCGGTATTATGGTGGGGTGCTTAATTATTTTTTTTGCGACATTCTGATTCGCACTCAATGAATATGATATACCGGAATGGGGGAGGGGGCATGTTTCGTATCACCAAGACTCCGGTAGAGAGGTTGTCTTATGGACTGCTGTGCCTTATGCTTGCACTGCACGCCACAGCGATTTACCGTACCCCCTGAGGCAGGGCCAAGCGTCGGCAATTTGTGAGAGGCTCGAATGTGTTTGTGCAAATGACTGGGGGGTAAGTGCTACAAAAGAAACTAGATAACCCCACTATTCTTCAGCTTTCCCCGCGGGAAAACTTTGTTTACCCCCCCATTAATCTTTGCGATTTCTCGACTATTTTTGTTTACAATCGATATTTTGGACAGAGAATCATGGCTCAGGCTTTCAACCAGCACCCGATAAGACTCGGCTCCGCCAATCTCAACAACGGCAATGTCATAGATAGTTTCAATAATTCGTTAGTATATAGCGACCCGGAAAATGACCAGATTTTGCGGTGGCTTTCACCACTTGAGCCAGATACCAGGCATCGTGAAACGCACACCACCAGATTCGAAGGGGTGGGTGATCAGCTTCAGGAAACAAGCGAGTTTCGAGAGTGGAGGGGGGGGGTGGGTGGAGCTGATAAGGCGGTCTTGTTTTGCTCCGGCAATCCGGGAGCAGGTAAGACATATCTAAGGTAAGTGACAGGATTCTTTGAAAGAAGCGAATATTCCTAACGGCCAGAAATACTAGTTCCTTCGTGATCGACAGCCTATGCGATCTGGCAAAGGAGGGAGATATAGCCGTTGCATGGTTATACTGCGACCACACTGCTCAGCAAGAGCAGACAGTCACCAACATAATGGGAGCGATTTTGAAGCGGCTGATAGGGGAGGGGATCCCGAGGGATATACGGGAGGCATTTCAACAAGAAAAAAGGGGGTTTGGCGGGAGAGGGCTACGGCTCACGGATTTGGTGCGAATGGTGAAGAACGCCATTGCCTCGCTCCCACAAACTTTCATCTGTATCGATGCCATAGACGAGTGCCTACCGAAGGATCTTCCCCTACTACTTGAGTCGTTAAGAGATATTGTTCGAGAGTTCCCAAGGACAAAAATATTCCTCACTGGGAGGCTCCATGTCAGTGAAGTCATTCAAAAATATTTCGTCGGGGCCCTTTCGATACCCATCTGCCCTAATCCGAATGACATCCGGAATTACTTGGTGATGAGGTTAGACAGGGATGACGATCCAGACGCGATGGACAATGATTTGCGAGAAGATATTGTGAAGGTTATTGTTGATAAGATGTCTGATAGGTATGTAGGAGAATTTGGCGTTTGCCTTCTATTTGTGGTGTATAGGCGTATACTTACTAGCGACTTGGTCTAGTTTCCTTCTTGTTTCGCTGAGCGTCGATGCTATCCTGGAACAAGCCACAATTCGTCGAAGGAGAATAAAGCTTGAAGAACTGGCAGGCGGGAATGGGCTGCGTGATGCCTATACGGTAACGCTAACCCGGGTGAAGGCGCAGAAAGGAGATAAGTCAGTACTCGGGCTGAAAGCGCTGATGTGGGCATTGTATTCGGAAAGACCACTACGGAGTCAGGAGCTCTGCTATGCCCTCGCAGTGGAGACAGGATTCACGAATCTTGACCCGGAAAACGTTCCTACGATACGGACACTCCTTTCATCTTGCCTGGGTCTTCTCACGATTGAGACCTCTTCCTCTACCGTCCGACTAGTACACTTCACCCTGAAGGAATCTCTCTCAAGTGACCCGACTCTATTCCATAGTCCTCACACAACTATTGCCGAGGTTTGCTTGACATATCTCAACTTTAGATCTGTCAGGGCCCTTTCGCCGGCTCTTGAGTCGGGCCCCTCAACAATTCCTCTTCTAGAATATGCTTCTTGTTATTGGGGCGAGCACGCAAAAAGAGGGATGACGGGGAATGTCAAAATACTTGCACTGAGACTTCTGGATAGATTCGATGAGCATATATCTGCTCAGATACTACTGTTGCGAAATTGCCAATATACCGGGTGGACCTCACTGCTTAGCCAGGTAGCGGGAGGACCTAAGCGATTTACAGGACTGCATGTTCTGGCATTTCTTGGGATTGCGGAGATACTTCCTGCTGCATTGGATATGAAGAAATGGAACGTTAATGAACGTGACTGTACTGGGAACTCGGCCATCATGTGGGCAGTCCGAAGAGGGCACGAGGAGGTAGTAAAGGTGCTTTTAAAACAAAAGGGTATCTATCTCAACTTGGGAGACAGCGGATATGGTCGAACGCTATTGATCTGGGCAATTATTGGAGGGCGTCAAAAGGTAGTAAAGATACTTTTGGAACAAGGAGACGTCGATCCGAACAGGGCGGACACCGAATATGGCAGGACGCCACTGTCATGGGCGGCTGAGTCCGGGCATAAGGAGATAGTACTGGTACTTTTGGAGCGAGAGGACATCAAGCCCGACCAGGCAGACGCCGAATATGGCCGAACGCCACTGATGTGGGCCATTATCGCCGAGCGTGAGGGTGTAGTAAAAATACTTTTGGACCGGGAGGACATCAATCCCAACTATGCACACCCCGAGTGCGGCGTGACACCACTCTTGCTAGCGGCGGTTAGCGGGCATGTGGGTATAGTGAAGAGTCTTGTGGGACGAGAGGACGTCGACCCCAACCTTGCAGACACTAAATATGGCCAAACGCCACTCTCGCGGGCGGCTGCCTGGGGGCATGGGGGGGTGGTCAGAATGCTTTTAGAACTAGAGAACATTAGGCCCAACATTGTAGACATGAAATATGAGCGGTCGCCACTCGAGTGGGCTGCTCGGAACGGGCATGAAGGGATAGTCAAGTTGCTTTTGGAACGGCAGGATATGTCATAGTTGAGTTGCACGGATCGTGCTTGAACAGGACAATGCTACTTCCGACAAATCCACTCCCCTCCCAGTCGAGCACCCAGATCTCAACAATGAGCCTATTAAAATCTATAATCGCGTGATGAATAGTATTAAATAAAAGAGGAAGTTTTTAACAACTTGAATAATTAAACATGAGGCTAGGGCGTTGGAGCTCCCTTCGCTTTCAAGGTCAGACTTCTTGATTTCTTTTCTTTTTCTTAAGCTCAAACTAAGATGGTCAGCTTTGGTGTGCCTTCGCCCCACTGTACAAAAAACAGAATTTCCGATGCCTTAGAACGGGGTTCAATTATTTGTGTTCTTACGGTATAACAACGCCTAACCAATCCTCTAGTTTGCGCTCGACTGGTGTTCTGTCATCGCCTCCTGTATTCATCTCTCAGTTTTTCTCCTTCACATTCTTCCTTTCCTGTTATTAGATTCATTCTTATTCCATAGGTACTTGCTAGATGATGGTCGCGGTTGGCAAGATTCAGATGTAAATAGGCAGTAGCAAGGGGATTTTTCTAGTTTCTTTTGGCCATCACAATTTATCTACGGTGAATTCTGAGATTTTTTGCCTTCTCGTGTTTATTCTGTTGGAATTCTGGTTAGACTGGGTCCTGCCGTCATGTCCTTGTGCTTCATTCCTGGTGCCCTGTTCTTGATCAAGAGTTTGTCCCACATTTTGTGAATAAGGACATAGTATAGTGATGTCCGTTACAAGAAATTTGGCAGGAATAGACATATGAAGGGTTTAAATAAGCCCTCACTAAATTGGCGAGCCACTAGTTTAACTCCTCTCGGTAATTCCTCTCTCACCGCTTCCAAGTGATTAGCATCCGGCACCTTTACTAATATCCTGGCATATGCGAACACGGTTGCTATTGCTTGCCACCAGAATCTTGAGACTCCGGCTGATTTGTTGCTTGTATGAAATGGCAGTTGTGTTTGCAAACATCAGGACATTGCCAATATAGACTACCTCACTCCTACTCTAGTTCTGCCATACACCCTACCCTCCAGGACATTTCTCAAATCACGAAGCACAACCCTAACCCTAAATTATAGGACAAATTATTAAGACTGGCAAATATTCGAGCTGATAAATTGAATGCCGGAGGGGGAGAGCAGTTAGCTAGGGCTAGATTCTCTAAATTGGAGAGGTCAGGAGTTCGGTTACCATCTAGCAAACTCCAGCAATTGTCGAGTCTGGATTATAGAATAGAGTAGAATCACCCGGAGGTCTTCTGCAAGGGTAAAATGCCCTAGCCTGGCTGTGGGTGAGGACGCTTCCACCGCGATAAAACCTAAACAAGATGATAGGAGCTCATTAACCCATGAATGTTCTTCGGGTTCGGGTCCAGATCCGCAAATCTGATCTCCACATCTAGGGCATGACCGCTCTAATCCGCCGATAAGGGCGGTTCCGAATAGAACCCGCCCACCAACACCTCCATTCTGAGCATCTACCCATTTCCCCTCCGCGCCCTGAGTGAGATTAGAGTTGCCGTGTGGGCATCGCACTGTCCATTGCCCCTCATCACCCGTTCAATTCGCTCTCTGCTCTGGCAAAAGTTGACTTCCGGGAATAGCGCCGATGTTTAGCGAAGCAAGCAACAATCCGCACTCAATCTTTCGTAAGAATACATTGCTAATAGAGACAACCGCCAGATCCTCCATCACACACATCCGACATCTTTTCTAAATAATCCTCACAACATCTACTTGTGAATCATCACTCACCCCCTCTGACCAATTGTCCCTTCGTAACCTCGCCTCCAGGAATTCCCGATATGGTCTACTCCTACCGAGCGAGGAAGCCGTAGTAAAAACACTCAACGGCGATATGACGCTTTTCTGCCTCATTGCATAAACTTTCAACCACTAGAACAACCCGCTCCTTTCATAGAACCCACTTCTCAACTAGGTCTTGCCCACCCCAGAATTCCGACAGCAGAACGAGACAGTCTTACCGATTCCACCCCCACCCCGTGTCCATTCCCAAAACCGGCTCGTTTACAGAAGTTTGCATTCGACACCGCCAAATCGGGCCGTTACCCACACCATGACATCTATTATCCGATTTTGTTGAAGAAAGCTAACACACAACCCGCGCATCCAAGTTGGAGCCATGGAGGGTCTTTATGTGGTCCCTCCAGTGTGGCCGACGTTAACATTGCCGTAGCCGAATTTTACCGATCGCGTATGTGTGCTTTGGGCCATGATGTTCTGTCCGAAATGTTGATTGAGTATAGAAATGGTATGCGACAGCAATACCGTAAAAACTTGAATAATTGGACGGTGTGCTATGTAGTCCGGAATTCCCTTCTCTGGAAAGGGGGCAAAAAACACAGCAAAAACACGGCCCCTTTCCCCCCTCTGAGACAGAAAAAAAAACAAAAATTTCTTGACCATACTAGGAGAGGAAAGTCCAACGACATAGCACACCGTCCAATTATTCAAGTTTTTACGGTATGTAGGGTTAGTTGGGGGGGGGGGTAGAAAACTTTCTGTGGGCAAAGCTGAAGAAAAGCGGGGAGATGTGGCTGCTCTTGTGGCGACCACCTACCGTCCAATCATTTCCGTGCCAAGAAAATAGCCGCAAAGTTGAGGTTCTAATGCATTGTGGGAACTGGGATCAGCATCACTACTTGTTGGCAGAGTTAATTCAGAGTTAATTCAGAGTTATTAGGATGGGCGCCGATGTTATTGAGGGGATACGGGAACTTGAGGCTCTGTGGTCTGGGTGTGGATTAAGTGGGCAAGAAGGGTTCGGTTACAGGGGCGGGCTAAGCCACAGCGATGGCAGCCACAATCGAGATTGCCCTGGCCCTTTCAGTCTCATCGCGTCCTGCTAGGGCGCGATCGACAGGGATGTTTTATCCTGGTTACCTGGCATGGGGGATATGAACATCATGCCAAAAGAATTTTTATCGCCATTGCTGTAAGTTCCCCGGGTGTGAATACGCATATCGTGGCCGAAGAGAGAGGCATTCTGCCATTTTTAATGTTTAATTTGTCAAGCATAACGTCCTCGCGTCCCGAAAGCATCTCTACCGTTGAAAGATCCCGTCTACCGATCACAGTGTCCTAGATTGTAGTAAGGGGCTTGATTATAGTATATTTCTTGTTCTATTCCCATCCGAACTGCAGATTATGTGCTCCAGGCATGGGGATGCAAGTTTCGTGTAACCGGCGACTGGATGTGCCCGAGTCCTGTCTTTCCCACTGAGGGTATTCAAAGTTAATAACGGTAAATTTACGTCCAAAACGCGTTAAGAATCAGGGTGCACCAGTAGCCAAGAATAGTTAGCTGGTACTCTTAATCGTGGTTGAAGGTTGACGTTTTGAATGGCACGTGAGAGGTCAGTTCCCTACCTTCGACTGATGTTCTCTCCACCCATCTCCTGCAAACACAGCTCTTTCGGCCTATACTGCTCTCTGAAATTACCACTCCTCCACTTCAAGCAACTCATTACAAACCTTTTAGTTTTAGAATTGCTCAAGCTTGTTCTGACCACCCCATCTAATTCTACTCTTTCTTGTTTTCCCCTCAATTTCAAGTTCGCGAATATCTTTTCTGATATTTTTATTTTTATTTATTTTTAATTTTTTTTCTTGTAATTTCTGTTTATTAGACTCCAAGAATACAGGCTCAGAAGGTAAATTTAGGATAGCTGAGAAGTTGTGCGCTTCAAGAACAGCAGTTAGAGCTAAATAATTTTCATGATAAAAGATAAGTGAGTTAACGATTGGAGTAACCGTGAAACATAAAACAATTATTTTGAAAATCATACCATACCGATAGTCTACCGGTAGGTGTCCTCTAAGTTGAGTCCACCATTAGTTTGCATTCATTAATTCTATTCGTCAGTTTATCATTAGTGTGACATGTGAGTGTGCCGAAAACTCTCAACTCAAAGTGACAGTTGTTAACTTTGAATACCCTTACTGCTGTCCTATGCCTTACACTCAAGTTGGAAAGCACAACCCCGCATTGCCCTGAGGCGGAGCAAGGGTTGTGGCAACACACCAAAACTTCCAGTGTGCTCTTTGCTTGGCGGAAAATGGTTGGGGGTTAAGTTCGTTGCCACAAATGAAACTAGATATGATACCTCAGCTTTCGCCAGTGGGAAGTTTTGTAAACTCTCCGTTAGCCTTCCATATTTCTCGACCATTTCTACCCACAGCAGATGTTTTGAACCGAACATCATGGCCCAAACTACAAATACCCACACAGTCACATTCCGCGATCGCAATATTAACTCCGGCAATACAGCCAATGGTGTCAACACCACCGTCTATAACTCCGACCAGAACGCAGAGATTATGTGTTGGATCTCCCCGCTAAAGCTAGAAGACCGACATGACACCGTCCGGACCGACCGTCATGAAGGTGTCGGCGATTGGCTTCTGGAAATAAAGGAGTTTAAGGAGTGGAGGGAAGACGAGGGTGGAGCTGACAAGGCTGTCTTGTTTTGCTCCGGCAATCCGGGGGTGGGCAAGACACATTTGATGTAGGTTGCTGGATTCTTTTAAAGAGGTGAATATCCCTAACGGCCAGAAATACTAGTTCGATGGTGATCGATGGACTATATGATCAAGCGAGGAATGGAGATCTAGCGGTTGCATGGCTGTACTGCGACTACCTTGCTCCGCAGGAGCAGACCGTCATTAACGTAATAGGAGCCATTTTGAAGCAGCTGATAGGAAAAAGGGAGATCCCGAAAGAGATAGTGGAGGAATCCCAGGGAGGGAGAAGGCCCCTCCTTGCCGATCTGAAGCGAATGTTGAAGATGGTGATCAATTCATTACCACAAGTTTTCATCTGTATAGATGCGTTAGACGAATACCTACCGAAAGATCTTCCCATCCTACTTGAGTCGCTACGAGATATTCGGGAGTCCCCCACCACTAGAATTTTCCTCACCGGGAGGCCCCACGTCAAGGAAGCTATTCTAAGATATTTCTCCAAGGCGGTTGTCATACCCGTCAGCCCTAATCAGGATGACATCAGGAGTTACATCGAGATGAGGCTAGACAGGGACGAGGAGCCAGAGGTTATGGACAATAATTTACGATCAGATATTGTCAAAATGGTTTTGGAAAAGATGTCCGATATGTGCGTAGCAAAATTTAGAGTTCCCCCCGCTAATGGCGATGCGTGTACTTACCAGCAATTACGTATATAGGTTCCTCCTTGTTTCCCTCAATATAGACGCTATCCTCGCGGAGGTGACAATTTCTTAGAGAAGGAAGAAACTTGAAGCCATGGCGGGAGGTAATGGATTAGGCGATGCATACAAGGCAACCCTGACTAGGTTGAGGGCGCAGAAGGGAAATAAATCACGGCTCGGATTGACCGCCCTAATGTGGGTATTGAATTCCCAAGGGCCATTACGCGCCGATGATCTCCGCCAGGCCCTAGGAGTTGAGATTGGATCTGTAGATCTGGATCAGAATAACGTCCCTTCATTAAAAACAATTCTCTCATCTTGTCTAGGACTTGTCGTGGTCGAGGCATCTTCGTCCACTGTTCGATTGGTGCACTTTACTCTACAAGAGTATCTCTCAAATGATCTTACTCTATTCCGTAATCCTCACTCAACAATTGCCGAGGTTTGCTTGACATACCTCAATTTTCCATCTATTAGGGATCTTGGGCTAGAAGATGTTGAAAAGTCCGCCCCACCTATCCCCTTTCTGCGCTATGCTTCTCATTACTGGGGGGAGCACGCAAGAATGAGGATGACAGAAAATGTCAAATTACTGGTATCGAGGCTTCTCGATAGATTTGAAGAGCACATATCTGCTACAGTACTGCTATTGGATTATGACGAAGATGGGTTCTGGTTCGAGGAGTTACATGACGCGAGAGGACGAACGGGGTTTACAGGACTCCACGGAGTAGCATTCCTGGGGATCGTGGAGATACTCTCTGCTGTATTGGAAATGAAGGAGTGGGATGTTAATGCAAGAGATTGCTGTGGGCGCACAGCCTTCATGTGGGCAGCTGAAAGAGGGCATGGAACTATGGTAAAGATGCTTCTGGAGCGAGAGGATATAAACCCCAACCAGGCAGACAAATATTTGGGCGTGACGCCACTCATTTGCGCAACCGATAACGGCCATGAGGGAGTAGTAAAGATTCTTCTGGAAAGGGAGGACATCAGTCCAGACGTTTCCGACCCCCTTTTTGAGGCTACGCCACTCTCGTTGGCGGCAGATAATGGGCATGTGGGTATTGTAAAGCTACTGTTAGAACGGGAGGATGTGAATCCCAACCAGCAAGTGCATGACTCTGACCAATCACTGCTCTGCTGGGCTGCTGAGAACGGGTATGCGGGGGTAATGGAGATGTTTTTGGGGCGAAAGGACGTCAACCCCAACCAGGCAGACTCTAAATATGGCCAACCACCGCTCTCCTGGGCAGCTGAGAGTGGTCATGAAGGGGTAGTAAAGATGCTTTTGCAACGGGAGGACATCAATCCCGAGCAGTTAGGCACCAATACTGGCTCGACAGCACTTTCTTTGGCAGCTGGGGCTGGACACAAGGGGGTGGTAAAGATGCTTTTGGAGCGAGAGGACGTGAATCCTAATCGTGCGGACACCGAATATGGCCGAACCCCACTTTCATGGGCAGCCTGCAACGGTCATGAGGGGGTAGTAAAGATCCTTTTGGAACACACCGATATCCACATTACGATCCCAGATTTCGAGAACCAAACCCCACTCACATTAGCTCTCTCTAAAGGACATCATGGTGTCGTCAGGATCTTACAGCGGCTGGCCACGTCGATTCCAACGGAGTAGATTGGAGCTGCTATTTTTTTTACAGAAATATTCTCGTTGGATAAATCATTGCGGATGTGGAATTGGTGTAAGATAGGCCTCTGTGGCTTTCAATACCCATAAACCTTTCACAACACTACTCTCCTACTTTCTTCTGGCTTTTGCTATAGGTCTATTGTTTGTTTTTTCCTCGCTTGCCTCTTGCTCCCATTGGAGTTCGGGTTAGATTTTTTTCTATCATGTTTTCCCTTTTCATCCTTGCTACTTGCTGATTCATTAAGTTCTTATTGGTCCTGCGTTTTGTGGATAATGATGGATAGCAGAGCATGGCTTATTAAAAGCGCTTCGATAGGAAACGATGGCAGGTTTGGAAAAGGACTGCCATGAATTTATGTGCCCCTAGTTCCTTTGCTCCATATAGCTCCTTCTACTAGTGCTAAATATGCACTAGCCGTTCCCATTCTGTGATACCATAGAATACTGTGCCTCAATACTGTCAAGTTTCACACCATACCATCAGGGTGGGTGACCAAAATCATTAAAGAACAACCCTAACCCCAACGTCCCTAATATCTTTTTTTCGGCCCCTGCGGAATTGTCGTGCTGGTAACAACCGGCAAGTCAGGGAACGTTTGTGTGGGCTAGTTCAGCTAGATTCTGTAAATGTATGAAGTGTAGCTCTCATATACCCTAGAAATAGTAGGGTTATACAAAAATTTGAACACTATAGCGAGGTCAGGGAGTCCTCATAGAGCCTGTGCATAGTATCAGTACGATGCCCAGAGTTTTCTGATGGCATCCTCTTCTTTTGCAATAATTGCTTATGCAGAGTCGGATCCCCGTTTGTCTTCAAGCCTCAATTGTGTTGTCCCTCCATTGTATGGAAATGATTGGATGGTAAAGTTGTTGCCACAAGCGCAGCCACATCTCCCCTTTTTTTGTCCGCTTTACCCACAGAAAGTGATTTAAACTCCCGCACTAACCCTACAAATTGCTAACGCATACCATTTCCGTAGTCAGTAAACATTTTAGACAGATCATGGCCCAGAGAACACATACCCGATCCATCAAATTCGTCGACAGCAATGTCAACTGCGGCCACACAGGAGGGACCACATAAAACCCCCCATGGCAACTAGGATGCGCAGGTTGTGTTAGCTTTCTCTAACAAAATCGGATAATAGATATCATGGTGTGGGTACGGCCCGAGTTGGCGGTGTCGGATACTAACTTTTGGAAACGAGCCGGTTTCGGGAATGGAGGGAGGGTGGGGGTGGAATCGGTATGGCACCACAATTCCTGTATGAACCCCCCCAGAGTGTCCCTACATACCTAAGTCAAGTCTTTCCTAGAGCGAGCATTTTTTTTGTTCAACTTCACCGGCGTCGATCTGATTAAACGACGACGAGTGACGAGCAGTGAAACCAAACTAATGCCCAGCAACCCACAGCGAAAACGATCGCACACTCAATTGCGGGGAAAATCTTTTCACTAACAACTACAGGCTTTCGCTCAACAACTCCACTGTGCTCTCTATGCTTGGTCTACAAACTAACTAACTGGCGCAGACAGGAGTATGTATCCACATCAAAGATAGCATATCTATGTGAGTCTCTCCTTCCGCTTGTGAGCACTCCAAAGCTAACAAAAGGAAAACAAACATTGCTGCTCACAACCTCCGCTCTTTTTCCCTTCCTTTCCGGTCGTCCCTACAGCCTATCCTCTTCCTTTCCAATCGCGACATTCTTATATAGGAAATGCTTTCGCGATCGTCCAAACAAACCGCTTGAAGCCGAACGGTATACCCGAAGCCAAAGCGAGTCTCCGGAGACAAACCCATGTCCGGCTCCTCAGCACATACCTCATAGCAAACCTATGCCCGAAGCCGCAGCTATATTCCTGAATCCTTAGCGCATTTTCGAAGCCACAAACAAGCGCACTTCCGGAAGCTAACTGAACAACAAAGGAAGTATCAAGAGAGTATGCCGAGCAGCACCGTTTTCAAAATTTTTTCCAGTAAAAATAGGAGTCGGGCTAGGAGTGTGGAGCCCAAGGTCCACCACTTACGTATCTCTTGGTGGTGTCTGCTGGGTAACTTAACTTGCTCTCTGGAGGGGACTTGCTTTGCAGTGCTAAACTCTCGCCTGTTTCCGCTATTTCTCGGATAAGAATATGTTTATACAAGGTATGCAAGGTCTCTGGCGCCTTGTCTGTATTCTTTCTTTGGCATGTGGCAGTATATTGTGTTGCTAACATTCTGTCGGATTATGGCCTTGCAGCTGTTGGCCTGATTTTTTGTTTTTTTTGTTTTGGGGGGGATGATTGTGTCAAGAATAGGCTATGATCGGTAGAGAGTGTATTAGGGTCGTTATTGTTTCTATGTCGCCGGAGGTGTCTTATATATACACATGCTCGACTTCTACAGAAAAAACTCTTCATCAACAATATCATCACTCGTCTCTCCTCCCTTCGTTCCTTCTTTCCATGCCCCCATCGAATATTCCCGAAACTCAATTTCCCTAACTACTGATTTCCCTGTTTCGTTCTCTTACACAGTTTCCCTCATCAGCCATGATTGTGCTGACACCGTCTTCCTTTTCCTAACCCTCGTAGTGCGACACCTACCCGTTTCCTTTCCTAGTAAACCTTAATCCTAAACCTCTGGTCATCCCTAGATTGCGTTGTACGGAAACTCCTGCACTTTTCTGTTTGTCCTTCAGTGTATTGCGAAACCTGTTTAATAGCAACAGTGCAATTATTCTTCCTCTGCGCGGTTTCCTAAATTCACAATGTTAATAGCAACCAAGTGCGAATTAAAAAAAGAAATGGGCATCCAAGTTGATTTAGCAACTTAAGAATAAGAGAAATATAACTTGCCAGCCCGTAAGTCATCGGCTATAACTTCCATTTACTACTAACACTACAACCACTCTATTAAGAAATAATTTCTCAGCAACCGGCTACAAAAATATATGGAATCTGATCCCTGACATCATATCCCCACTACCGACACTCCCATCCTCCTGATATCTTCATAAAATTCCTTTTCAAGCCTAATTCCTAAATGTTGGATAGATTCCTAGGACGGGACTAGGGAAATTCTCTATTCTATTGATATACCTGCTAAAAAAATAAATAGAATATCAGAAGCTGGCGTCAGGTTCACACTATTAGTTCATCCCTTATTATCACTCTGGTAGCCATCGACCTTCACTTTCACATCGATATTCCTCAACTTAAACACCGTTCAGGGTATAGTGTTCACAAGCATCTAGATAATAGACCATAATCGACAATGCTTGAGCAGTGGCCATGACCGATCACTCGATCATAGTCCCCCGTTTCATCGATTATGGGGTCCCTTCGATCAGATCATCATCGAGCATAGCCCCCGTGATCTGCTCAATCATGATCGTGCCCATCACCAATTCCTACCCAATTCCCTGCAGTGGGTTGTACATTACTCCACATCATTCGCCTAAAACACAAGACAAATACAAATTTAACAACAGAATACTAGGCAAGAAGAACGAGAGAAGGACCAACTCTAAATGAAGAATCGTCTAAAGAAAAAAATGAAAAAGTATATAATATAGTAGTAACAGCGAGGAGGAATATGAAGAAATTCCATCGTTTGATACCAGTATAGATAAATATCCTGTCCACAATAAATCCCCATCTTGCATGTACCCATACGATAATAATATATCTAGCAACCAGGAAGGAGGGAAGAATGTAAGGGAGACAAGCGGACAAGCAAATTAGAAGAGCGTCAAATAATATGGGCTATGATCAGTCGAGAGTACCTTGGGATTCTTGTTCTTTTCTGTACCGCTAGCGGTGTCCTATATATACACAAGATTGACTTCCAAAGAAAACTCTTCGTCTTCCACATCCTTCTCCATTTTCTCCATTCTTCGTTCCATCCACACCTCTTAGAAGTTTCCCGAAACTCCTATTTCATAAATCCCTTCTTTCTGTTTCGTCCTCTTACACAGTTATCCTTATCCTCCGCAAACCTCCGCTATGCTCATACACCCGTCCGTTTCCTAACTATCATAGTGCGACACTCATCCGTTTCAATTCCCAGCTAACCTTAGTCCCAAACCTTTAGCACTTCCTAGTGCGTTTCCTGGGTGTACCCAAAACATCTCCGCTGCAGCCAAACATTCGTCCAAACAACTATCGTCTCAACTTCTAACTTCCGCAACCCTTTCCAAAACAGAACTCCCCTCTTCCATATAGCTAGTGTCGTAGTAGTGTTGGAGATATGGAACCTTCGCGAATATTTCAACAGAGCGGCGACAAAACTTAGGTCAACTGCAAAGGAGACGATAAATTAGGGGTTGATAGGGTGGGTCTTGGTTTTCCTTCGACATAAGCAGAGCGTTAGGGGCCAGGTGGAAAGAGGTTGAGACCACCAGGGCTGTTGGGTTGGGAGACCGCTATCTGAGAGTTCGGAAACAGAAACTTGAGGGCCCAATAACCTTGTCCGCTCATCATGGGCTGGCGATGGAAGCTGGGATCGGTCATTAAAGTGTGTGATGTCGGCATTAGGGCAAAGAGGTGTGGATGCTACCTCCTCTGTAACCTGATCGCCATGCCGAGAGGAGGTCGGGGGGGGTTCCTCGCCATCGTGATTCGCCCTGTCGGAACTAAAATTGTCCTGTTTTAGTATGGTGCTGGCAACTCTATTATGGTCTTGCAGGAGGGGCAGCGATGGTGGGATTTGGTTCTCGTTATCGGGCGTGGGGGGGAGGATATAGGGGCGCTGCAAAAGCATGTCCGCTACCCCGTCATGTCCGTCCTCCATCGCCCTCAAGAGCAGCATTTGTGAATACTCGGTGTCTGACTGGCAGCGATTGAGGTCATCTTCTTTCGAAAGGATCTTTACTACCTCCTCATGCTGTTTTTCAGCCGCCCAGATAAGTGGTGTCTTGCCAGATTTGTCCGCCCGGTGGGGATTGACGTCCTCTCGTTCTAAAAGCATCTTTACAACAACTTCATGCCCTCCCTTAGCCGCCAGCGAGAGTGGCGTCTGGCCATACCTGGTGTCAACATGGTCGGGATTGACCTCCTCTCGTTCTAAAAGCATCTTTACAACAACTTCATGCCCTTCCTTAGCCGCCAAAGAAAGTGGCGTCCGGTGCTTGGTGTCAACATGGTCGGGATTGACCTCCTCGCGTTCCAAAAGCATCTTTGTAACAACTTCATGCCCTTCCTTAGCCGCCAAAGAAAGTGGCGTCCGGCCATATTGGGTGTCCACATGGTCGAGATTGACCTCTTCTCGTTCCAAAAGCATCTTTACTACCCCCTCGAGCCCCCTCCTTGCCGCCAAAGAGAGTGGCGTCTGCCCATACCTGGTGTTGACATGGTCGGGATTGACCTCTTCTCGTTCCAAAAGCATCTTTACCATCCCCTGATGCCCTCCCATAGCCGCCCAAGTGAGTGGCGTCCGGCCATATTCGGTGTCCACATGGTCGGGATTGACCTCC